>WNFI01491258.1_pt1 | contig 34594 bp, 41 predicted proteins | sample 5400471 | NCBI WGS metagenome assembly WNFI01 (sample SAMN13153348, study PRJNA577476) | soil metagenome | isolation source: 100 cm saprolite on Douglas fir-dominated hillslope | place: USA:California | collected 2013-09-17 | reverse complement strand
CGCCGAAGCGATGTTCAGCGCGAACGTCGACGGTTTTTTCATGGAGTTCGACTCGGCGCGCGCCGGCGGCTTCGAGCCTTTGCGCTTCCTGCCGAAAGGCAAGAAGGTGGTTTTGGGTTTGGTCACTACCAAGTCCGCCCAGCTGGAAGACAAGGAATTCATAAAGAAGCGAATAAAAGAAGCCGAAAAATACATCCCGCTGGAAAATCTCTGTCTTTCACCGCAGTGCGGCTTTTCGAGCACCCATCACGGCAACCAGCTGTCGCAGGACGAGCAGTGGCGCAAGCTCGAGCGCGTGGTCGAAACCGCAAGGGAGGTCTGGAAATGAGCAGCGAGAAGGAGATCCTGTCGCTCGAAGAGAAACGTTATGCGGCGATGACCGGAAGCGATTTCGGTGCGCTCGAGGCGCTGCTTCACGACCAGCTTTTGTATACGCACTCTTCGGGCGTCACCGACACCAAGGCGAGCTGGCTCGAGTCTCTGAAGTCCGGGAAGACCCGCTACAAGTCCGCGAAGATCACCGATCAGAAGGTCCGGATGCTCGGCGACGTGGCGCTCGTCACCGGCAAAGGGCACATCGAGGCCGAGATCAACGGGCAGCCGCGAACCATCAGGCTGATATTCCTCAACGCCTGGACCAAGACGCCGAAGGGCTGGAAATTCGTCGCGTGGCAGTCGACGCCGCAGCCCACGTAAGGCCGTTCACCGGCCGGCGCGAAGACGACCGGCTGCTGACCGGGCGGGGCCGTTACACCGCCGACTGGAATTTTCCGGGTCAGTTGTACGGGTGTTTCGTCCGCTCGGACCGCGCGCACGCGGGAATTGCTCCTATCAATAAAGAATCAACAGAGAATTTCCCTGGAGTTGTCGCGGTGTTTACCGGTGAAGACACCGCAGAACTAAAGACCCCGCCAGCGATGATCCGTTTTCCCGGGCGCGGCGGGGAGACGATCAAGGTGCCGCATCGCGATGCGCTGGCGCGCGGCAAGGTGCGCTTTGTCGGCGAGACTATCGCGCTGGTGGTCGCGAAAACACCGCAAGCCGCGCAGGACGCGGCAGAGTTGATCGAGATCGAGTACCGCGACCTGCCGGCTGTGGTCGTCGCCTCGGAGGCGCTCGCGCCCGGCGCCCCTTCGTTGCATGGCGACGTGCCGCAGAACCTGGTTTTCGACTACGAGTACGGCAGCGAAAGCGCGACCGCCGCGGCCTTCGCAGGCGCCGCGCACGTCACCAGGCTGGCGCTCGACTCGACGCGCGTCGCCGGCAACCCGATGGAACCGAAGGCCTGCATCGCCGCCTACGACGCGGCGACGGGCTGCTTCGACGTCTACGCGAGCTCGCAGGGCATCTCGATGATGCTGCCGAACTTCAAGGCGATCTTCGACCTGCCGATGGAGAAATTCCGGCTGCATGCGCACGACGTCGGCGGCGGCTTCGGCATCCGCTCGCAGTCCTATCCGGAGTTTTCCGCGCTGATGGTCGCGGCGCGCGAGCTCGGCAGGCCGGTGAAATGGGTCGGCTCGCGCTTCGAGACCATCGTCAGCGACCACCACGGGCGCGGGGTCGAGCTGGGCGGCGAGCTCGCGCTGGACCGCGACGGCAGGTTCCTCGGCCTGCGCTTCGACTGGATCTGCGACATGGGCGCCTACCTCACCCAGGCGGGCCCGCTGATAAGCACCATCAATCCCGCCAGCCATGCGATCAACGCCTATCGCATCGCGGCGCTCTACGGCCGCCACCGGCTCGCCCTCACCAACACCACGCCCACCACCGCCTACCGCGGCGCCGGCCGGCCGAACGTCACCTACCTGGTGGAGCGGCTGGTGGACGAGGCGGCGCGCGAGACCGGAATCGACCGCATCGAGCTGCGGCGGCGCAACCTGATACCCAGGGATGCCTACCCGTACAAGACGCCCACCTCGACCTATGACAGCGGAGATCTTCCGGGTTTGCTCGAGAAAGCGATTGAATTCTCGAGCTGGCGCTCCTTTGAAGAGCGAAAAAAGAAATCCCTTGAAAAAAACAAATTGCGCGGCATCGGCCTGGCCATCTTCGTCGAGCCTTCGGGCGCAGGCGCGCTGCCGAAAGAAGAGGCCGCGATCAAGTTCGGCGACTCGGGCAACGCCGAGCTTTACGTGAACGCCGGCCCTTCCGGCCAGGGGCACGAAACGGTGCTGCCCGAGATCGTTGCCGAGATTTTCGGAATCTCTCCGGAAAATATCACCTTGAAAGCCAGCGACCCGGACGGCCCGGTGCTCATTGGCGGCGGTACCGTGGGCTCGCGCTCGATGATGGCGCACGGCGGCGCGCTTGCCGCGACCGCGCATGACGTAATCAAGAAGGGGATCGATCTCGCCGCAAAGGAATTGGAGGTTTCGGCTTCAGATGTTGAATTTCTACAGGGAAAATTTCTGGTGAAAGGCACCGACCTGTCCGTTTCATTTCAAGAAATCGCGCGCCGACACCGCAGCGCGCTCGACACCACGGGCAACATCCCGGCGCCGACCTCGTTTCCCAGCGGCGCGCACGTCGCCGAAGTCGAGATCGACCCCGAAACCGGCGAGATCGAAGTCCTCAAGTACGTCGCGGTGGACGATTGCGGGCGCGTCATCAACCACACCCTGCTGGAAGGCCAGCTGCACGGCGGCATCACGCAGGGCCTCGGCCAGGTGCTCGCCGAACACGTGGTGTACGACGAATCCGGCCAGCTCCTCACCGGCAGCTTCATGGACTACGCCATGCCGCGCGCCGACGAGCAGCCGCGCGAGGTCGCGCTATACGACCACCTGGTGCCATCGCCCTCCAATCCGCTCGGCGTCAAGGGCGCGGGCGAGGCTGGAACGGTCGGCGCAATTCCGACCGTGGCGAATGCGGTCATCGACGCACTGCGCGCGCGGGGCATTCACCACCTGGAATTTCCCTATACGCCGTCGCGCGTGTGGTCGGCGGTCGCGAGTTCATGAAACTCTGCCGCTTCGATGAAAACCGCGTCGGCATCGTGCGCGGCGACCTGGTGTTCGACATCACCAAGCACGCCGGGAGCAAGCTTTTCCCGTCGGTCCCTTCCGGGCTGGCGAAACTGCCGTGCAAGCCCTTGAATTCGCTCCGCCTGCTTTCGCCGGTGCGCTCGCCGGGAAAGGTCTTCGCGGCGCCGGTGAACTACAAGGCCCATATCGCCGAGATGCAGAAGAGCAATGTCTCTCCCGGGCACAACATCTGGGATATCGAGAAGGCGGGCCTGTTCCTCAAAGCCAGCTCGTCGCTGGTCGGCCCGTCGCAGGGCATCGCGCAGCGATTCCTCGAGCGGCGCACCGATTTCGAGGTCGAGCTGGTGGCCGTCATCGGAAGGGAAGCCGCGATGGTTGCAAAGAAAGACGCGTTGAAATGCGTAGCGGGCTACTGCATGGGCCTCGACATCACCGTGCGGGGTCCCGAGGACCGCAGTTTCCGCAAATCGATCGACAGCTATACGGTGCTCGGGCCCTGGCTGACCAGCGCCGACGAAGTGCCGGATCCGCAGCAGCTGCGGCTGTCGGTGAGGCAGAACGGCGAGCTGCGCCAGGACACCAGCACCTCCGACATGCTGTGGGACGTGGCGCGCCTGATCGAATTCGCCAGCGGCTTCTACACGCTGCACCCGGGCGACGTGCTGTTTACCGGCACACCTGCGGGCGTCGGTCCCATCCGGCCCGGCGACGTCCTGGTTGCGGCAAGCGATGTCCTGGGGAGCATGGAAGTGAAGGTGCGGGAATACCGGCCGGCACCCTGAAGTAATATTCTCCGCATGGCGAGAATCATCGGCGGCATCGGCACCTCGCACGTGCCGACGATCGGGATCGCGTTCGACAAGGGCAAGCAGAACGATCCCGACTGGCAGCCGCTGTTCAGGGGATACGAGCCGGTGGCGAAATGGCTCGCGGAGAAGAAGCCAGATGTGCTGTTTTTCTGCTTCAACGACCACGCCACCACGTTCTTCTTCGACCACTACCCGACCTTCGCGCTCGGCGTGAGCGAGGAATACCGCATCGCCGATGAAGGTTTAGGTGCCAGAAAAATTCCCGCCTTAAAGGGGCATGCCCCCTTGTCGCGCCACATCGCGCAGTCGCTGGTGCAGGACGAGTTCGACCTGACGATCTTCCAGGACCTGCCGCTCGATCACGGGCTGCACTCGCCGCTCACGATGATGTGGCCGAGCAAGCCCGACTGGCCCGGAAGGGTGGTTCCCCTGGTGGTGAACGTGCTTCAGCACCCACTCCCCACGCCAAGAAGGTGTTTTAAATTAGGCATTGCTCTGAGAAAGGCGATTCTTTCCTACCCCGAAGATCTCAAGGTGGCCATCGTCGGCACCGGCGGGCTATCGCACCAGATGATCGGCGAGCGCGCCGGCTTCAACAACGAGAAATGGGACATGGAGTTCCTCGAGCTCATCGAGCGCGACCCCGAGCGGCTCGCGGGCATGAGCATCGAAGAATTCATGCGGCTCGGCGGCAACGAAGGCGCCGAGATCATCATGTGGCTCATCATGCGCGGCGCGCTCGGCAAGGGCGCGAGGAAGATCCACCAGAGCTACTACCTGCCGATGACCACCGCGATGGCGGTGGCGCTGTTCGAATGAAGCCCTACGTCTTTGACCTTGCTCTTAGCTCCAAAGGCCTTCGTCTTAACCGATTTCTGCATGCGTTGACGGTCCCCTCCAAGCGAAAGTCGTTCGCCGAAGATCCCGAAAAAGCCATGGAGGAGGCAAACCTTGCAGAAGAAGAAAAGAAGATGATAAGAAATCTGGATTGGCATGCCCTCATGAACTACGGCGCCAGCTTCTTCTGCCTCGAGAAGCTGGCGCGGGCGAAGGCTGTCTCCAATCCGGACATGGTAGCGGCGTTCCGCGGCGAGACGCTGGAGCAGTTTCTCAAGACCCGCCGGGTTCCGGGCGCGCGCTAGATGAAATTCCAGCCGCCGCCTCTCGCCTGCGACGCACACTGCCATGTCTTCGCTCATCGCAGCCGCGCCCGATCGCATCCTGTGGGGAACCGACTGGCCGCATCCCAACGTCAAGTGGCTGCCGGACGACGGCGAGCTGGCGAACCTGTTCCCGGTCATGGCGCCCGATCCGGCGACGCAGGTTAAGATTCTGGTCGACAATCCCGCTCGTCTTTACGGATTCTGAATGAGAGCTTCCTTTCTCGCGGCCCTGCTGCTCCCGGTACTGGCTTATGCGCAGGCCTTTCCCGCCAAGCCCATCCGCCTGGTGCTGCCCTACGGCGCGGGCGGGGTTGCCGACATCACCGCGCGCACCATCGCGCCGAAGATGAGCGAGGGGCTCGGGCAGCCGCTCGTGATCGAAAACAAGCCGAGCGCCGGCGGCATCATCGCCGCTCAGGAAGTGGCGCGCGCCGCGCCCGACGGCTACACGCTGCTCCTGATCAACAACGGCACCGCGGTGAGCAGGGCGCTCTTCAAGTCGCTGCCCTACGACCCGGACAAGGATTTCGCCATGATCTCGAGCCTTGGCTTCTTCCCGCTCGTGATCCTCACCGACCCGAAAACGAAGCTGAAGAGCGTCGCCGACATCATCGCCGACGCGAAGAAGAACCCCGGCAAGATGAACCTCGCCACCATCGGCATTGGCAGCACCCAGAACCTCGGCGCCGAACTGTTCAAGTCGACTTCCGGCATCGACGCGCAGATCGTGCCCTACAAGTCGACCGGCGAGGTGGTGACGGCGCTCAAGGGCGGCGACGTCGGCGTGGCCTTCGAGTTCCTCGCGCCCGCGATGTCGCACATCAAGTCCGGCAACCTGCGGGCGATCGCGGTCACCGGCGCGCGGCGCTTCGCCGCGCTGCCCGACATCCCAAGCGCCGTGGAGAGCGGCCTGCCGGGCTACGAGGTGGCGTCGTGGAACGGCCTTGCCGCGCCGGCCAAGACGCCGCCCGCAGTGATCGAGCGCATCCAGCGGGAGCTGGCGAAGGTGCTGGCCGCTCCCGAGGTGGAGAAGCGCTTCGCCGAGCTCGGCGTCGAGGGGCGCGCCAGCACGCCGGCCGAGCTGCGCGCATTCTTCCAGAGCGAGTCGAAGCGCTGGAGCCGCGTCGTCGAGGCGGCGAAGATTCCCAAGCAGTAGCCGATGGCGGACACGAGCAGGGCGCACCCATGCTCAAGACGCTGCTCGGCGACTATCCCGTCACGAAGGAGTTCAGGAAACACACCGCGCGCTTCGAGTTCGCCGACGTCAAAGTCCCCAATACCGCGTTCAAGCGGGTGGTGCGGGACCTCGAGTTCGACGTCGCCGAGCTCGCCATCGTCACCTACCTTCTCGCCAAGGCGCATGGCAAGCCGCTGCGCCTCCTCCCCGCCGTGGTCACCGCGCGATTCCAGCACCCGCTTCTGGTTTTTGATTCTTCAAGAAATTCATTTTCACCAGGGGATTTGGAAGGGAAACGCGTCGGGCAGCGGTCCTACTCGGTCACCACCGCGGCCTGGATACGCAGCATCCTTGCCGACGACTACGGCGTGAACCTCGACAAGGTGAAATGGCTGACCTTCGAAGAACCGCACGTCGCCGAGTTCCGCGATCCGCCAAACGTCGAGCGCGCGCCGGCGGGTAAAGACATCACCTCGATGCTGCTGGCGGGAGAGATCGACGCCGCCATCGTCGGCGAGGCGCCGAAGGACGACCGCATCAAGCCGCTGATCCCCGATCCCGCCGCCGCCGCGCAGGCCTGGCGGAAGAGGACGGGAGCCATCCAGATCAACCACATGGTTACGGTAAAAGCAGGGGTTTCACAAAAAAATTCTTCAGAGGTGTACGAATTGCTCGTTGAAAGTCGAAAAGCGGCAGGCAATCCGGAGATGAATCCCTTCGGCATCGAGGAGAACCGCCGCAATCTCGAAGTCGCCATCGACTGCGTCTACAAGCAGAAAATGATCCCGCGCCGCTTCACGGTAGAGGAGCTCTTCGCATGATCGTCGACTGCCACGGCCACTACACCACCGCGCCCCAGGCGTTATGGGACTGGCGCAAGGACCAGGTTGGCAACAGGAAGCCTGATTCCAGAGGTCCGAAGATTTCGGACGATGAGATCCGCCACAGTCTTGAATCGAATCAATTGAAACTACAAAAGGAAAGAGGCAGCGACGTCACTTTCTTCTCGCCGCGCGCCGGCTCGATGGAGCACCACGTCGGCGACGCCGGCATCAGCCTGGCGTGGTCGCAAGTCTGCAACGACCTCATACATCGCGTCTGCCGCCTCTATTCCCGCAGCTTTGCCCCTGTATGTCAGCTGCCGCAATCGCCAGGCGTGCGGCCGGAAAACTGCGTGCGCGAGCTCGACCGCTGTGTCGGCGGGATGGGATTCATCGGCTGCAACCTCAACCCCGATCCCTCGGGCGGCTACTGGAAGGAGCCGCCGCTCACCGACAAGTGGTGGTATCCGGTCTACGAGAAGCTGGTGGAGCTCGACGTGCCGGCGATGGTGCACGTCAGCTCCTCCTGCAATCCGGCCGTCCACTTCACCGGCGCGCACTACATCAACGCCGACACCACGGCATTCATGCAGCTCATCACCGCGGATCTCTTCAAGGACTTCCCGACGCTCAAGTTCGTCATCCCGCATGGCGGCGGCGCGGTGCCCTACCACTGGGGACGCTACCGCGGCCTCGCCCAGGACCTGAAGCGCCCGCCGCTGAAAGATCACCTGCTGAAGAACGTCTTCTTCGACACCTGCGTCTACCACCAGCCGGGCATCGACCTGCTCCTCAAGGTGATCCCGGTCGAGAACATCCTGTTCGCCTCCGAGATGGTGGGCGCCGTGCGCGGCATCGACCCCGAGACCGGGCGCTATTACGACGACACGAAGCGCTACATCGAGAACAACAAAAGTCTTGGCCTTAAGGAAAAAGAGAAAATATTCGAAAGCAACGCGCGCCGCGTCTACTCGCGCTGGAAGCCCGCCTAGCGACCCACTTTGGCCAGCACCTCGCAGCGCTCCGCCAGCACCGCATATCGTTTGACCACCGATACACCGATGAAATAGTGGCATTCGCGTGTGGTGGGAAGTTTTGCAGCGGCCGAGTAGATGAGCACGCCCGTATCGCTGACCCAGAGCGCGAGCCACGCGACGATAACTGCGACTACGATGGCAAGGCCGATTTTCATCTTTCCTCCGTAATCCACGAGATTTGAGCGAAACCGGCCTCGAGATGCCATTCGACCGGCTTTCCAGAGATCCACGCCTTTTCCCAGGGATGATCGAGAACAGGTCCGTAACGAGGGCGTTCCGCACGCACGCCCGCTTCCCATTCGGCCATGTGGCGCGCCTCGGTGGCGTCGAGGCGGAAGCTGAAGCCGAAGCCAACTTTGCCGCTTTCCGAAACCGCTCGGGTAACCAGAGCCTCCTGGCCGGTTACCAGGCGAAGCGAGTGCGTATGGATGAACGCGTTCAAGCGGCGAGGGGGTTGAGGCCGCTGCGCGTGACGCGGCCGTGCAGCTCGCGGCCGAGGGTTTTTTCGCAGAGCTCCGCGGCAGGGAGCAGTTTGTCGAGGTCGATGCCGGTGTCGATGCCCATCGACTCGAACAGGCTCACCAGGTCCTCGGTCGCGACGTTGCCGGTGTAGCCGCCGCCATACTTGACCTTCGCCGGGTGACCGCCGACGCCGCCGAACGAGGAATCGAAGTGGCGCACGCCGGCCTCGAAGGCGGCGACGTAGTTGACGAGGCCGGTGCCGCGCGTGTCGTGGAAGTGCGCGATCGGGACCAGACTGCGGATTTCGGCGGTTCTTTCGAACATTTCCTTCACTGTGCGCGGCGTGGCCATGCCGGTCGTGTCGCCCAGCGCTACGTGCTCTACGCCCAGGCTGGCGAAGCGCTGCACATCCTCCACCACGACTCCCTGATCGACCTTGCCCTCGAAAGGGCAGCCGAACGCCACCGAGACCGTGCCGACGAGGCGGAAGCGGCCCTTGGCCGATTTCACCATCTCGGCGATGTTCTGCCATTGCTCTGCGCGGCTGCGGTTGAGGTTCTTCTGCGTGTGCGACTCCGTGGCGGAGACCAGTAGGCTGATCTCGTTCGCGCCGTACCCGGCATCGAGGTCGGCGAGCGCGCGCTCGACGGCGCGGACGTTGGCGCAAGTCGCTTTATAGAAAATGGAGGGAGAGCGTGAAAGCGTGCGGAGCAGTTCGCTCGCGTCAGCGAATTGAGGAACCACTTCGGGGTTTGAGTACGAGGTGGCTTCCACGCGCGGGAAGCCGAGCGCGGCGAAGCGCTCGATGAGGGCACGCTTCGCCGCGGTGGGGACGAACTGCGGCTCGTGCTGCAAGCCGTCGCGCGCGAAGCACTCGCACAGCGTCACCGCGGTCATAGTTGACAGTATCAACTAACGAGGATTAGGCTGTCAATGCTGCGGACTGGCTTGTTTTTCTCTTCAGGTTGATGAATTTTTCATGAACATCCTCATAGACCGCCGTGATCCGCGCACTCAGCCGCAGGGCGTCGAGCCCGGCTATCCGCAGACGGCGATGCGCTGGCCGTCGCAGCCGCTGCACAAGCGGCCGCTGACCGCCTCCGAGCTCTCGGGGCCGCAGGACCTGCTGCAGCGCCTGGCGCCGGTGCGTGGCGATCTCGCCGGCCACGGCGCCAAGCGCGCCATCGGGCAGCTGATCCACGTGCGGGCGCGGGTCGTCGACGAGGACGGCGCGCCGGTGCCGGGCGCCGTCGTCGAGATCTGGCACTGCAACGCCGCGGGCAAGTACATTCATCCCTGGTGGCGGCCGCCGCACGTGCATTTCTCGGTCTGGGGCAGGACCTGGCTGTCGCGCCTGGTGACGCAGATGTTCTTTCCCGGCGAGCCGCTGAACGATAGCGACGCGGTGCTGAACGCGATCCGCGATCCCGAGGCGCGCGAGCGCTGCATCGCGCGGCTCGTGCCGCCGGAGAAACCACCCGCAAAGGCTCCTGAACAGGCGCTCGCGTACGAGTATCAGCTTGTGGTCCGCGGACGCAAGGCCACCCCGGGCCTGCCGTGAAGCGCCTCGTGCCAACCGGGGAGATGACCCTCGGGCCGTTTTTCCCGAGAGAGTTCGGACAGGGGGCGAACGACCTGACTCTTTTCAACGGGAAAAAAGTAAAGGGAGAGGCGATTGAAATCACCGGCCGCGTGATTCAGGGCGACGGCGCGCCGCTCGACAACGCGATCCTCGAGCTCTGGCAGGCGAACTCGGAAGGGCGCTTCGACGACCCGGCGTTCTTCGGCTGGGGCCGCGCCGCGACCGATGCCGGCGGCCGCTATGTTTTTCGCACGATCCGGCCGGGCGCGTATGCCGGCCGCGCGCCGCACATCAACCTAATCATCCTGTTCTCGGGGCTGATGCGGCATCTGCAAACGGTGCTGTTTTTCGAGGGCCAGAAGGGCAACCCCGGCGATCCCGTGTTGAACGCAGTCCAGCCCGCCGCACTGCGGGAGAGATTGATTTCGAAGAAGCAGAAGGAAAGCTCCTACCGTTTCGACATCCGCCTAAGGGGCGAGGGCGAGACGCCCTTCTTCGATGACTGAGATGACGGTCATCCGCGACCTGCTGTCATATCGCCTGCACACCGTGGCGAACCTGCTTTCGCGCGGCGCCGAGCTGCGCTACCGCAGGGAGTTCGGCGTCAGCCTCTGGGAATGGCGCAGCATCGCGCTGCTCGGCGCCTCGGCGAGCCCGCTTTCGCTCAACGAGCTTGCGCGCTCGGCGGGCATCGACAAGAGCCAGATGAGCCGGGTGGTCTCCGGGCTCGCCAGGCGCGGCATGGTGCTGAGAGATGCGGACGCGGCGGACGGGCGCGGCGTACGGCTCGCCCTGAGCAGGAAAGGATGTCGCAGTTATGCCGGCTTGATGCGCGCGGCAGGCGAGAGGGACGAGGCGTTCACGGGCTGCCTTACTCGGAATGAAAAAAAGACTTTCGATCGCGCGCTGGCCAAGCTCGCGAGCCGGGCGCGCGAGTTCATCCACTGCGAGAAGGCGGCGAAATGAAGACGCGGATCACCGAGCTGCTCGGCATCGAGCACCCGATCTTCCAGGCGGCGATGAGCTGGGCATCGTCCAATGCGCCGCTGGTGATCGCGGTCAGCAATGCCGGCGGGATGGGCGTGCTCGCCGCAGGGCCGATGCGGCCGGGCGATTTTCAAAAAGCATTGCATGAAATTAAAAAGTCAACGGCGAAACCCTATGGAGTGAACATTCCGCTGAACAGCCCGCGTGCGCCGGAACTTCTTGAAATTTCTTTTCAGGAGAAAATCCCTGTGATGGTGGCGTCGCAGGGCGGGCCGCGCGAGCATCTGGCGCGCTTCCGGGCGATCGGCACGAAGTGGCTGCACGTCGTCGCGTCGGTCGAGCACGCGAGGAAGGCGGAAGCGGCGGGCGTCGACGCGCTGGTCGTCGACGGCGCCGAGGCCGGCGGCCATCCGCCGCCTTCCGAGGTGAGCACGCTGGTGCTGGTGCGGCGCGTCGTCAGGTCGACCCGGCTGCCGGTCGTGGCGAGCGGCGGCGTCGCCGACGGCGCCGGCGTCGCGGCGCTGCTCGCGCTCGGTGCCGACGCGGTGCAGCTCGGCACGCGCTTCATCGCTACGCCCGAGGCGAGCGTGCACGACAGCTACAAGCGCGCGGTGCTGGCCGCCGAGGTGAGCGATACGACGCTGGTAGGCCGCGGCGGACACCCGCTGCGGCTTCTCAAGAATGCGTTTTCGCAGAAGTACGAGAAGGCGGAGCGGGCCGGAGCCACTCCCGGGGAACTGGAAATTCTGTATGAAAACTCCAGCCTCAAGCAGGCGGCGCTCGAGGGTGACATCGAGTGGGGCAGGGTGGAAGCGGGGCAGAGCGCCGGGCTGGTCGAGGAGATCCTGCCCGCCGCCGAAGTGATGCGGCGCCTGGTCACCGAGCTCGAGCAGGCGCGAAAGCGCTTGTCTTCTTTATGACTCTAGTTGTCGAGAACCGTGGTGCGGTGCGGATTCTCACCATGAACCGCCCGGAAAAGAGAAATGCGCTGGATACGGCATTGACGAAGTTGCTGTTGGATGAAATCCGCGCTGCAGATTCGGATGACTCGTTGGGAGCGATCGTTCTTACCGGCGCGGGGCAGGCCTTCTGCGCCGGAGCGGATCTTGCCGAATTCAAGGGACTGAAGGACCCCGGGGCGGCCGACGCGAGAGCTGAGCTGACCATGCAGCTGCATTTGTCCTTCTCGAAAATAAGGATTCCCGTCGTAACGGCCATAAACGGCGCCGCGATGGGCGGCGGCGCCGGGCTGGCGATCGCCGGCGACCTCGCGGTGATGGCCGAGGGCGCGAAGCTCGGCTATCCGGAAACGAAGCATGGCATCGTCGCCGCCATCGTGCTGGGCAACCTTGTGCGCCAGGTCGGGCGCAAGGCCGCCTTCGAGCTGGTATCGCTCGGCGAGCCGATCGACGCCGCCCGCGCCTTGCAATTGGGTTTAGTGAATTATATCTTTCAAGAAAAAAATCTTCTCGATGAAACCCTGAAAATCGCCGAGAAGCTTTCATCCGTCAGCCGGCCGGCGATGGCGGAGACCAAGCGCCTGTTCCACGAGGTCGCGGATCTGCCGCTGGCGCGCGCGCTGGAACTTGGAAGAGATGCAAATAAAAAGATGAGGGGCTTTTCCAGGTGAAACCGCTCGAAAACCTGACCATCCTCGATCTGTCGCGCGTGCTGGCCTGCCCTTTCGCCTCCATGATCCTCGCCGAGCTCGGCGCGCGGGTCATCAAGGTCGAGCAGCCGGGGAGCGGCGACGAGACGCGCGGCTTCGAGCCGCAGCTGGCGAAAGACAGCGCCTACTACTTCGCCTGCAATCGCTCGAAGGAGTCGATCACCGTCAATCTGCGCTCGGATGATGGAAGAAAGATAGTCAGGAAGCTGGCGGAGCGGTGCGACGTGCTGGTGGAGAACTTCCCGGTCGGGACCCTCGCGAGATATGGGCTGGACTATTCAACCCTGGCTTCTCTCAACGAAAAATTGATATTCATTTCCTGCACCGGGTTCGGGCAAACCGGTCCATACAAGGACAAGAAGGGCTACGACACGGTGTTCCAGGCGATGGGCGGGATCATGAGCCTCACCGGCGAGCGCGGCGGACCGCCGCTGAAGCCGGGGCTGCCGGTGGCCGATCTCACATCCGGACTGTGGGTGGCCATTGCCATTCTCGCCGCGCTTGCGGGCCGCAACCGCACCGGCAAGGGCTGCCAGGTCGATTTCTCGATGCTCGACGGCCAGGTGGCGCTCCTCACGCTGGCGGCCGCCAGGTATTTCGCCCTGGGCGAAGTGCCCCCGCGCCTCGGCACCGAGCATCCCGGCCGCGTGCCTTCGGCCACTTTCCGCTGCAAGGACGGCAAATACGCGCACATCACGGCGAGCGACCAGCACTGGGCGACGCTCTGCAAGGCATTGGCATTGGATGATTTGAGCTCCGCTTTTCCCGACAATTCTTCACGGGTTGAAAATCGGGAAGCGGTAATGAAAAGGTTGAAAGAGAAAATCGAGAAGATGAATCGCTCCGAGCTGCTTGCAAAGCTCGATGAAGCCGATGTCCCCGTCGGGCCGGTGAACGACGTCGCGGAAATCCTCGGCGACCCGCACGTGCGCGCCCGCGGGCTGGTGGGCAGCTTCGATTACCCGGAGGTGGGCGAGTTCAAGGCGCTCGCGCTGCCGTACAAGTTTCTCGGCTGGGACAACCCGGTGATCGGCCGGCCGCCGGCGCTCGGCGAGCACACGGAAAAGCTGCTGTCGGAAATGCTCGGGGTTTCCCGGGATGAGATTTCGCGCCTTCGGACGCAGAAGGCCATCTGATGAAGGACTTCTCGACGATCCGTTTTTCCCTGCGAGCCGGAATTGCGACCATCACCCTTGACCGGCCGGAAGCGCGCAACGCCCTGAACGGCGCGATGTGCGGGGACCTGCTCGCGGCAACGAAGATCATCGCCGCCGACGTCACTGTCAAAGTCGTCTTCATCGAAGGGGCCGGGCCGGTTTTCTGCGCCGGGGCGGACCTGAAAGAGCGCCAGGGCATGACGCGGGAGCAGGTGCGCGAGCGCCGCCTCAAGGGATTCGCGGCCTACGGCGCGCTGGAGGCGCTGCCGATGCCGGTGATCGCGGTGGTGCGAGGCGCCGCGCTCGGCTCGGGCGTCGAAATCGCCGCCGCCTGCGACTTCATCGTCGCGACGCCGGATGCGACCTTCGGCACGCCCGAAGCGATTCGCGGCACCGTTGGCGCTACCCAGCGACTGCCGCGGATTCTGGGGAAGCGTCTTGCAAAGGATTTGATGTTCACCGGTAGACGTCTTTCGGCGGACGAGGCGAAGGAGGCCGGGTTTGTTTCGCGGGTGGTTCAGGAATCTCTTCTCGATCAGACAATTCAAGAAATCTCAAAGACAATCCTTGCGGCATCTACGGCGGCGATGCGCCTCGCCAAGCGCTGCATCGACCGCGGCGTGGAGCTCGACCCGCAGGGCGCGCTGCAGGTGGAGCTGGCGGCGATCGACGAGCAGCTCGCATCCGGAAGCTGGCTCGGCAAGCAATGACCTGGCAGCCTCAGACGCTTCAGCAGCTTTTCGAAAAAACTGTTTTCCAGCACGGGAACGCGGAGGCGCTTGTCACGCCGTCGAGCCGGCTGACCTACAAGCAGTTGCTTGAAAAAGCGAATTCCGTCGCCGGCGGGATGCAGGCGCTCGGCCTGGGCGGCGGCGACCACGTCGGCATCCTGATGGGGAACGACGAGAAGTGGCTGTCGCTGTTCTACGGCGCCGCGCTGATCGGCGCCGTCACGGTGCCGGTGAACACGCGCTTCAAGGCGGCGGAAATCGATTTCTGCCTGAAGCAATCCGGCTGCAAGGCGCTTTTTTACGCAAAGACATTCCTGAAGAACAACTATGAGGACATGCTGCGCGAAATCAAGCCGCCGCGCGCGTTCACTTTCGAAGAACTGCCTTTTCGGAAACCGAAAGGCGATTCAAGCGTCAGGCCCGGCGATCCTCTCCTGATCCAATTTACTTCGGGGACGACGGCGTACCCCAAGGGCGCGGTCCTCACGCACGACAACATGCTGCGCGACGCCTGGGCGGCGGGCGGGCGCATCGGCGTGCGGCCGGAGGACCGTTACTTCAACTGCCGGCCGTTCTTCCACGCCGCCGGCTCGACACTCTCCGCCCTGATTGCGCTCGCGCACGGCTGCTGCCTGGTAACGCTGCCGACGTTCGAGGCCGGGGCGGCGCTGGAGATGATGGAACGCGAGCGCTGCACGCTGATCTCGGGCAACGACACGCTGTTCCAGATGCTGATGGGGCACGCCGACTTCCCGAAGCGGAAGCTTTGCCTGCGCGGCGGCTGGGCCGCGGCCGGCCCGCAGACTATGCGCCAGATCATCGATGTCCTCGGCGCGAAGGCCATCTGCGCCGCCTACGGCCTTTCGGAGGCCTCCCCGAACGTCGTCATGAGCGACTGGCGGGATCCCGAGGCGCTCAGAGTCGACGGCTTGGCAAAACCGCTCGACGGCGTCCAGGTAAGAATTTCCGACGAGAAGGAAATTCAGGTCAAAGGATGGAATGTCATGCGCGGCTACTGCGACAACCCGGAGGCGACGGCGAAGGCTTTCACGCCGGACGGCTGGCTGAAGACCGGCGACCTCGGCGAGCTCACCGCCGACGGCCGCTTGCGCATGTTCGGGCGGATCAAGGACGTCTTCCGCGTCGGCGGCGAGAACGTCGCGCCCGCGGAAGTGGAGGAGGTGCTGCTTGCGCATCCCGCAGTCGAGACCGCGCAGGTCATCGGCGTTCCCGACCAGCGCCTGGGCGAAGTGCCGTGCGCCTATGTGACTCTCAAATCGAGCGCCCATGCGGATGAAGGCGAGCTGATCGCCTGGTGCAGGGAGCGCTGCGCCAACTTCCGCGTTCCCAGGTACCTGAAAGTCGTGAAGGACTTCGAATCGATCGGCATGACCGCGAGCGGCAAGGTGCAGAAGGCCAGGCTGCGGCAGTACGCAATACAAGAGTTCGGGTTGGAGGAGCTGCTAGCCTAGGCTCAGTACCGCGACAATCACCGCGACTATGACGGCGGCCGCCAGGGCGGGCGCGAGGATTCCATCGTCCATGGACAGTCTTTCAAAAAAAAGGCCGCGCAGGCTTGGGCCCGCGCGGCGCTCGGATTGCCGATTACTAGCGCTTGACGGGGGTCGGCACCCAGGTCAGGTCGTTCTCGTCGCCGTAGTGGACGAACGAATTCGGCTTCGCGGTATCGACCGCGGTCGGCTGCGCCGAGACTTCTCTCTTGCCCGGCAGCCACGACAGGTCGTTCTCGTCGCCGTTGTTGTAGAAGGGGGCGGTGGTAGCGGCGTTTGCGGCGACAGCCGACACCGACAGCGCTACGGCTGAAAGAGCGATTGCGATTTGCTTGCGGTACATTTCATGTTCCTTTTCGGTTGAGTGGTTCACTGGTGCTACGGCGCCACTTTCGCGCAACCGTGTAGCGCGACGGTTTCACCGCTTTGCCGCGGCGTTACATCCGAAATCCGCGCGAGCCATCAGCTTCACGGCTCCAGCCCCACGGGCTCGACGAGGGCGCCGCCGCCGCGAAGCAGCACATACACGCGCTGGCCGGGCTCAAGGCGCTCCGGCCCGTCGTGCACGATCGATATGCCGGCGCCGTTGTCCAGACGGATCACGAGCCTCCTCGCCGTGCCAGGCCGCACCGCGTGCTCGAAGACGTCGATGTGAACGGGCTCCGTGAGTTGAGCCGGCTCGACGCTTTCGACCAGGCCGTACGCCGCTCCCGCGGTGTTTTCCAGGCCCGAGAAGTCGAATTCCTGCGGCGCGTAGGGTGCAGCGACGCCCGCGAGCGCGGCGCAGCCGAGAAGCAGCGCGGCGCAGATCCGTCGCATGGTCCTAGATCTTCCGCGACGAAGGCTTCAGGCCGCTCTGGCGGTTCTTGCTCGCAAGGGTGTCGATGAGCCCTTCGACCCCGTGATTGCGCACCACCTCGGCGAAAGCGGTGCGGTAGGTGGCGACCAGGCTGATGCCGCCGACGCGGACATCGAAGACCTTCCAGGCGGTCGCGGTTTTCTCCATGTCGTATTCGAGCGTCATCGGTTCGACGCCGGGCTGCCTTACCTGGGAGCGCACCGTCACTTCCGCGTCGCCGGGCCTTGCACGCAGCGGGCTGACTACGATCTGGTGGTCGCGGTAGCCGGCGAGCGCTCCCGAATATGTGCGCACCACGAGGGTCCTGAACTGGCGCGTCAGCTCCTCCTGCTGCTCCGCGCTGGCGTGGCGCCAGTTGGCGCCCATCGCGATCTGCGTGGCGCGCCTGAAATCGAAATGCGGCAGGACCTTGGCCTCGACGAGCGCGGCGAGCTTGGCTGAATCGCCCGCGCGCAGCTCTTTGTCGTCCCTGATGGCGCCCAGCACATCTTCGGAGATCTGGCGGATCAGAGCATCGGGGGCGAGCTCCTGCGCGAGCGCCAGCGGGGCGGTGAAGGCGAACAAGGCTGCGGCGAGAAAGTATTTCATGTTAAAAAAACCTCCCGACGCTACGGGCCGATCCAGGGAGAAGGGGGAGGAGGGAAGGGCCCGGGACTGAGGTCGGGAGGCACGATCAGTTTCGGCGGCGCCGATTTCGCCGCCGTTACAGGCTCCAAGCCGGTCGTTACAGCTGCAACGCTTCCTTGCCGAGCATGCGCGCGAGGCAGGCCGCCAGCTCGCGCGACTGCACCGGTTTCTTCAGGATCTCGCTGACGCCCGCTGCCACCGCGCGCTCGGTCATCATCGGGCCGATGTAGCCGCTCACCAGAACGATCGGCAGGTCGTCGCGCAGCTCTCGCAGCGATCTCGCCAGCTCGGTGCCGCTGAGGCCGGGCATGACTTCGTCGGTGAGAACCACGTCGAAGCGCCCCGGCGCCGCCTTGAAGGCCTCCAGGGCCGCGGCGCCGCCGGAGAACGCGGCCGGCTCGTAGCCCAGGCGCTTCAGCACCTCGACCGTCACTGCCAGCAGCGGCTCCTCGTCGTCCACGAGCAGCACGCGCTCGCCGCGGCCGCGCTCGACCGGCTCCTCGCTCTCATCGGCGACAAATCCAGGCGATGCCACGCGCGGCAGGTAGATGGCGAAGGTGCTGCCGCGCCCGGAGGTGCTCGTCACCTCGATTGCGCCGCCCGAATCCGTGACGATGCCGTAGACGAGGGACAGGCCGAGGCCGGTGCCTTTGCCGACTTCCTTGGTGGTGAAGAAGGGTTCGAACACGCGCGCCAGGGTGGCCTCGTCCATTCCGCTGCCGCTGTCTTCGACCGTGAGCCGCGCATAGCTGCCGGCGTGGAGCGTGCCGTGCGCGAGCGTGCGCTCCACCCCGACCTCGGCAGCCTCCAGCGTCACGCGCAGCGTCCCTTGCTCCCCGATCGCGTGGATGGCGTTGGTGCACAGGTTCATCATCACCTGGTGCAGCTGGGTCGGGTCGCCGACCACATAAAGCGAACGCTCGGGGAGCTGCGTTTCGAGACGAATGCCCTCCGGCAGCGAGCCGCGCACGAGCTCCAGGGTCTCGGCGACGATGCGATCGAGCTCGACCGGCGCGCGCTTGCCGCGCTGGCTGCGGCTGTAGGAAAGGATCTGCTCGACGAGGCCGCTGGCGCGGTTGGCGGCGGTCAGCACGTTCTGCGCGTAGCGCTTCTGGGCGGAGCCCTGCGCCGCGCTGTCGACCAGCATCTCGGCGTAGCCGAGGATGCCGCCGAGGATGTTGTTGAAGTCGTGGGCGATGCCGCCTGCGAGCCGCCCCACCGCCTCCATCTTCTCCGCCTGGCGCAGGCGCTGCTCGAGCCGCGTGCGCTCGGCGTCCGCCTGCCTGCGCTCGGTGATGTCGCGGAAGTTCATCACCACGGCGCGCACGCTCGGCTCCTCGAGCAGGTTGCTGACGGTCGCTTCGATCCAGCGCCAGGAGCCGTCCTTATGGCGCACCATCACCTCGACGATAATGACTTTGCCCGGCGAGCTCATCACCTCGGAGTGCGACTTGAGCCGCTCCTCGCGCTGGTCCGGGTGCACGAACTCGTGGGGCTCGCGGCCGCGCAAATCCTCGATCGTGTAGCCCAGCACGCGCTCCAGGCCGGGGCTGGCGTAGAAGATGCCGCCGTTGTCCGGGCGGGTCAGGAGCACGCCGTCCGAGCTGTGCTCGATCATCGCGCGGAACTGCCTCTGCTTCTGCTGCAGCGTGCGCTCGCGCCGCACCAGGCCCCAGGCCGCCAGACCGACCAGGCCGAGCATCGCGATCGAGGAGAGCAGCGTGCGCTTCGCCGTGCGCCACGACTCCTCGCGCCACGGCGCGAGCACCGAGCCCTGGGTGGCGCCGCTGACTACCATGAGCGGAAACCCCCGCACCATCGAGGCGGCAAGCACCACCGGCTCATTGAGGACCTGGCTGCTGGTCCAGCCGAGGAAACGGCCGTCGCGCAGCGCGCCCGCCATGACCTTGTCTTTGACCAGTGTCTTTCCGGTGACGCCGGTCGGGTCCGGCACGCGCGTAATGACGGTGCCGTTCGCCGAAAGCAGGGTGATGAAGCCCCCCTTGCCGAGATCGATCGTCCGATAGAGGCGATCGAAGCTCTCGACCTCCATTACCGCCGCGATCACGCCGCCGAATGACCCCCCGGGTCCGGCAAGCCGGCGCGACAGGATGAAGCGCCAGTGTTCGGTGGCCTCGCTTCGATAGGGAACGCTGACGAAAAGCCCTTGCACCCGGCCGTCGCGGTGCGCCTGGAAGAAGGGCCGGTCCGCCAGCCCCTGCTCGATCGACGGCGTCTCGTTGGTGCGCGCGATGACGCGTCCGGCCGCGTCGACGACGAGGAACGCGGCCACTTGCGGGACGTGGAGAAGCTCATCGCGCAAGCGTGCGGTGGCGGCCGCCACCCGCGGCGCGCCGCCCTCTCGCAGCGCGTCGCGCAGCACGACGTCGACCGCCTCGAGCGAGCTTGCCGTCTGCTCGGTAAGAAGCCGTGTGAGGTTCGAGGCGTCGCGCAGCGCGCGCTGCTCGGTGCGCTCGCGGTCGATGCGCACGTGCATGATCGCCGAGCCGATGTTGATCGCGACCAGGAGGAAGCCCAGCCCGACCAGCGCCCGGGTGAGCGAGATTCCCGCGAGCGCGGCGCGCAGCCCGATGCCCGCCATTCCTCGCCTACCGGACCGGAGCGCCGACCAGCTCGGCCGCCGCGCGCAGCAGGTCGGCGCGCTTCACCGGCTTGGCGAGCGCGCGGTCGGCGCCGGCGGCGAGCGCCGCCTCGGCGCTCAAGCCCTGGCCGGAATTGAACTGGCCGGAGATCGCGATCAGCGCGGTCCCGGGGTGCTGCTTCTTCAGCTTGGCGATCGCCTCGGAGCCGCAAGGGCCCGGCATCAGCATGTCGGTGACGATCAGCGCCGGGGACTGCCGCGCGAGGAGCTGCCCGATCCATGCGCGGCAGCTGGTGGCTTTGCGCACCGCGTAGCCGGCCGCCTCCAGCCAGTCGGCGACCAGATCGCGCATGATCTCGTCGTCGTCGATGACCAGGACTTCCGGGGATTTCGGCGATTCGCTCACCCGAGCATTCCACAGGGCTGAAATTGCGTGTAATTTACACCGTCGGGCGGTGAGTATTACAGCTGTAACCGGCGCCGCAAGGCGCTGGCTAGACTGCGCCGCCATGAGCACCGGGACGACCATGAGCATCCAGCCCCAGGCTTCCACGCAGGCGACGCTGCCGCACGTGCTGCTCGTCGACGACGACCCGTCGATCCGCGAACTGGTGACCGACTATCTCTCCGGCAACGAGCTGCGGGTCAGCGCGGTCGCGGACGGCAAGGGGATGCAGGCGATCCTTGCCGAGCAGGTGGTGGACCTGGTGGTTCTCGACCTCAAGCTCAGGGGCGAGGACGGCATGGCCCTGGCGCGGCGCCTGCGCGACGAGTCCGAGATCCCGATCGTCATGCTGACCGGACGCAGCGAGGAAGCCGACCGCGTGATGGGTCTCGAGCTCGGCGCCGACGACTACCTCACCAAGCCGTTCAGCCCGCGCGAGCTTCTGGCGCGCATCCGCACGGTCCTGCGCCGGCGGCGCGCCGAGGTGCGGCAGGGCAAGCCGGAGGGAATCCGCGCCTACCGGTTCGACGGCTGGGAGCTCAATCTCAACACCCGCCGCCTGACCGACCGGGGAGGCCGCGCGGTGGCGCTCAGCAACGGCGAGTTCAGCCTGCTGGTGGTCATGCTCGGAGCGCCGCAGCGCATCCTGTCGCGCGACCAGCTGCTGGACCTTTCGCGCCTGCACAACGACGAGGTCTACAACCGCTCGGTCGACGTGCAGATCATGCGGCTGCGCCGCAAGATCGAGAAGGATTTGGCCAATCCGTCCTACATCCGCACCGAGCGCGGCGTCGGCTACCAGTTCGGCGTGCCGGTCGAAACCGTCTACTAGAGCCGGAAAATCCGGCGCGCGTTCCCGCCTCTGACCTTGTTTTTCGCCTTTCCGAGATTATTTACCCTGGAAAGGCAGCCCGCCATGTCTCCGATCGTGTGCGGATAGTCCGAGCCGTAGAGCACGTTGTCCTCGCCGCAGACTGAAACGCACATCTCGACCACGTCCTGCCGGAACACGACCGTGTCGACGAAGATGCGCCGCATGTAGTCGCTCGGCAGCTGCCTGGTCTTCGCGGCCGCGGCAGGGATGTTGCGCCAGCAGATGTCCATCCGGCCGATGAGGTAGGGCAGGGCGCCGCCGCCGTGCGCGGCGATCAGCTTCAGGTTCGGATAGCGGTCGAAAAAGCCGTCGTAGATGCAGCGCGCGACCGCGAGCGATGTGTCGAAGGTGAAGCCGATCGGCGCGGTGAGCTGGAATTCGTGCATTCCCATCTCGCCGACGCCGGGCGGCGCGGTTGGATGGACGAGTACCGGAAGTTTTTTATCGTCTATGGCTTTCCATATGGAGGCAAAGGCCGGATCTGTGAGCGCCTTGCCGTCGATGTTTGCCAGCACCATTACGCCTACGGCGCCGCCTGCGCATGCCCTGTCCAGCTCCCTTATTGCGAGATCTTCGTGTTGCCACGGCAGTGAAGCGAACCAGCGGATTCGCTCGGGCCACTGCTTCTGCGCCTTCGCCATGTCGTCGTTCATGATGCGCGCCGCTCGCAGGCTGACCTCGGCGCCGCCCCAGAAGACATTCGGGCAGGTAAGCGAAACGATCGCGATGTCGACGCCGGCCTTCGTCATGTTGGCGATGCGCAGCCCGTAGTCGAACATCGGCGGCACCGGCGTCATGAACGGCGCGCCGTCCAGGTGGATTGCTTTCAGCCCGCCTTTTACGGTTTCTATCTTGTATCTCGGAGAACCGTGCTGATCGAGAAGCGCGAGCCACTCCTTGTTCAGCATGTGCGTGTGCACATCTATGACGACGCTCGCCACTAGTCGATCCTGATTTTTGCTTTTGCTATGACTTCTTTCCACTTCACGATCTCGCTGCGGATGAACGCGGCGAACTCCTGCGGCGTGCTGGCCGCCGGCTCGGCGCCCGCGGCGATCGCGCGCTCGCGGATCTCCGGCGTCGCGAGGGCGTCGACGATTTCCTTGTTCAATCTGTTGACTATCGAAGGTGGTGTATTCGCCGGCGCGACCACGCCGAACCAGCCGACGGCCTCGTAGCCAGGGACGCCCGCTTCCTCGAACGTCGGCACCTCCGGCGCGGCGGCGACGCGCTTCCTGGAGGTGACGGCGAGGGCGCGCAGCTTGCCGGCCCTGACGTTGGCGATGGCCGAGGGCACGTCGACGAAGCCGAGCGGCACCTGGCCGCCCAGCACGTCGGCGGACACGGGCCCGCTGCCTTTGTATGGCACCGCCTGCAGCTGCAGGCCGGCCATCATGTTGAGCAGCTCGCCGCACAGGTGCATGGTGGAGCCGTTGCCGCCGTGGCCGTATGAGAGGTTTCCCGGTTTTGATTTCGAAGATGAAATCAATTCTTTGAGATTCTTGAAAGGCGCCGAAGGATTGGCGATCAGAAAGAACGGGATCATCGCCATCAGCGAGATCGGCGCGAGGTCCTTCTCCGGGTGGAACGGCATGCTCGGATAGAGGCTCAGGTTGGACGACAGCGCGCCGGCCGCCGCGACGCCGATCGTATGTCCGTCGGGCGCGCTCTTCGCCACGGCGTCGACGCCTATGTTGCCGCCGGCGCCGGGGCGGTTCTCGACCACGACCTGCTGCCCGAGCCGCTCGGCCAGCCGCGGCGCGACGGCGCGCGCCATCAGGTCGGAGCTGCCGCCCGGCGGAAAGGAAACGATGAGACGGACGGGTTTTGTGGGGTAGGTCTGAGAGAAAACTGCCGTTACGAAAAAAATACCGATCAAAAAAAGAAAACCCCGGCCCATCACCCTTCCCCGATGGTGTTGCTCAGGACGCCGACCTTGTCGACCTCGATCTCGACCGTGTCGCCCGGCTTCATCCAGACCGGGGGAGTGCGCCTCGCACCCACCCCGCCGGGAGTTCCGGTGACGATCACGTCGCCGGCGGCGAGCGGCGTGAAAGCCGAGATGTACTCGATGAGGCGCGGGAACTTGAAAATCATCATCCCGGTGTCGGCGTGCTGCATGCGCTCGCCGTTCAGCCGGCACGACAGGGTCAGCGTGGTGTGCGGGGGGATCTCGTCCGCGGTCACCATCCAGGGGCCGAAGCCGCCGGTGGCGGCGAAATTCTTGCCCGCGGTCCACTGCACGGTATGGCGCTGCCAGTCGCGCACCGAGCCGTCGTTGTAGCAGCTGTATCCCGCAATATGCTTGAAGGCGTTTTCCGGAGAAATCCTTCTTCCCGGGGTGCCGATGACGAGAGCGATTTCCGCCTCGTAATCGAGGTTGGTCGACTCGCGCGGCCGCAGCAGCGGCTGGCGGTGGCCGACCTGCGACTCGGCGACGCGAATGAACAGCGCCGGGTTCTCGGTCTTGTCGCGTCCGGTCTCGACGCGATGCTCCTCGTAATTGAGGCCGACGCACACGATCTTGCCGGGGTTCGGGATCACCGGCAGCCAGGAGATCTCGGATTCCTTGTAGTCGGCTGCGGCGGCGAGATGCTTTTTCGCTTCTTCAAGGCCGTTCTTTTCAAGCAAGGCCCTGAGATCGGGAAAGCGATTGCCTATCTTTGTGCCGAGATCGACAATGCCCTTGTCGGTGACTGCGCCGTAGCCGGCGCCCTTCGGAGTCTTGAAGCTTGCGAGTCTCATAGCATCATGCTCCCGGTTCCAAGCCTTTCGTTCAGCCACATGGGCCTCTATGTGGCCGATATCGCGCGGATGCAGGATTTTTACACACGCGTGCTCGGATTTGCGGTTACCGATCGCGGCATCCTCGAAACAGCCGACGGCCCGCTGACCCTGGTATTCCTGAGCCGCGATCCGCGCGAGCATCACCAGATCGTGCTCGCCAGCGGCCGCCCGGCGAAGCTCGAGTTCAACCCGATCAACCAGATATCGTTTCGCCTGCAGGATCTCGCAGGATTGCGCGAGATGCATCGCCGCCTGCAGCGCGAGCCGGTGAGCCAGATTGCGCCGATCTGCCACGGCAACGCGCTGTCGGTCTACTTTCGCGACCCCGAGGGCAACCGCATGGAGCTGTTCCTCGACACGCCCTGGTACGTGCGCCAGCCGCTGCGCATCCCGATGGACCTGCAGCTCTCTGATCCCGAGCTGTGGGCCTGGACCGAGGCGCAGGCGCGCAAGCAGCCGGACTTCCAGCCGGTGGAGGCTTGGCGTGAAGAACTATCAAAGAAAATAGGTTTTCAGGAGTCTGTTTTAGGAGGCAAGCCATGAGAAAGCTGCTCGTCACATTGCTGGCTGCATTGGCGAGCGCATCCTGCCTGGCGCAGCCGTACCCGGCCAAACCCGTTCGCCTCATCGTGCCTTTTCCGCCGGGCGGCACCGCGGACCTGATCGCGCGCATTGTGCAGCCGAAATTCCAGGAATTCCTCGGCCAGCAGGTGGTGGTCGACTATCGCGGCGGCGCCGGCGGCTCGATCGGCACTGCGGAGGCGGCGCGCTCGGCGCCTGACGGCTATACGTTGCTGCTGGTATTCGACACCCATGCCGTCAATCACCACCTCTACCGGCAGGCGGTCGATCCTCTTCGCACGCTCGACCACATCATGCTGATGGTGACCTCGCCCAGCATGCTGGTCGCGGTCTCGGGCTTCCCGCCCACGACCGTGGCGCAGCTCGTGGCACGCGCCAAGGCGGACGCGGGCGGGGTGACCTACGCCACCGCCGGCGCCGGCAGCTCGAATCACATGGGGGCGCTGCTCCTGGAGCAGCACGCCGGGATCCGCATGACGCACGTGCCGTACAAAGGCGGCGGGCCGATGATCCAGGCGTTGCTCGGCAACCAGGTCGATATCGCGATCATGTCGACGCCGCTGATCCTGCCGCACGTGCAGAGCGGCAGGGTGAAGGCGCTCGCCACCGGAGGCAAGCAGCGGCTTGCGCAACTGCCGGAGCTGCCGACGCTCGGCGAGACTTTTCCCGGCTTCGAGCAGGTGTCCTGGTTCGGGCTGGTCGCGCCCATCGGCCTGCCGAAGGACGTGTCGATGAAGATTCACCGGGAAATGGCCAACGCCTTGCAGTCGCCCGGGACACGCCGCCTGCTGACCGAGCGCGGCTTCGACGTCGTCGCCAGCTCGCCGGCCGAATTCCTGCGCTTCGTGCAGCTCGAATCCGACAAGCTCGGCAGGCTGGCGCGCGACAGCAAGATCCAGGTCGACTGATATAGTTTGTCCAGGGAGGTCGGCAATGATTGCGGTGATCTTCGAGTTCACGCCCGCGCCCGGGCAGTTTTCGGAATACATGCGGCTGGTCGGCGAGCTCAAGGCGGATCTCGACCGCGCCGACGGCTTCATCTCGCTCGAGCGCTTCGAGAGCATCACGACGCCGGGCAAGTTCGTCTCGCTGCAGTTCTGGCGCGACGATGAGGCGGTGCGCAAGTGGCGCAATCTGCAGAAGCATCGCGAGGCGCAGAAGAAGGGCCGCGCTGGCGTGATTGCTTCTTACAGATTACGAATAGCCGAAGTCGTGCGCGATTACACGATGGATAAACGTGGTGAAGCTCCGAGGGACAGCGTGGAGGTCCACGGATAGCCCACAGCTTTCTATTCAGGGAGGGGACCTGGCGCGCGGAAGGGGAATACTGCGACGCCGGCGGGAACCGATTCGCCACCGCCGGCGAAACCACGATCAAGCATGAGCCGACCCGCTGGCGCTTCGAGGCGGTGCTGCGCCTGCGCGGCGATCCGACGCGGGTCACCCACAACCGCTACGAGATCGAGCCGTTCTCGGACGGCGCGCGCTCGACCCACTGGACCTCGAGCAACCCGACGATCGGCGCGCTGCGCGGCCGCTTCGTGCTCGCCGGCGACGCCATCCTTTCGTTTTACGCGAGCCCCACCGGGCGCTATCGTGGTTTCGAGTGCCTGAAGAAAGAAAATGAAAAGCACTACTCCGCACGCGGGAGCCTGCTCGACGAGGACAAAGTGATCTCCAGCTGGGCGCTGGAATTGACGCTGGTCACATGAGATGCCTGGGCAAAGGCCCGGAAACGCTGACCTGATCGAGGATCCCATGCTGACACGACGCCGATTCGTAGCCGGAACGCTTGCCGCGGGATTGCTTCTGCGCGCCCGCGCCGGCCTTGCCAAAGCCTCCCAGCCGGCGACGCCGGTGGGCTTCGAGGTGCCGCCTGGCGCCTGCGATTGCCACACGCACATCCACGGCGACCCGGCGCGCTTTCCGTATTTCTCCGGACGCGTGTACACGCCGGAGGTGGCGACGCCCGAAGAGATGGCCGAGCTGCACAGGGCGCTCCGCATGCAGCGCGTGGTGATCGTCACGCCGAGCGTCTACGGCACCGACAACTCGGCGACGCTCTGGGGCATGAAGGCGCGCGGCGCCGACGCGCGCGGGGTCGCCGTCATCGACGACAAGGTGCCGGAGAGCGAGCTCGACGCCATGGGGCACGCGGGCGTGTGCGGCGTCCGGCTCAATCTCGCGACCGGCGGCGGCAACGATCCGGCGGCCGGCCGCCGGCGCTTCCAGGCGGCCGCCGAGCGCGTCAAGAGCCGCAAGTGGCACGTTCAGATGAACACGAACCTGGCCGTGGTCGCCGCGATCAAGGACCTTGTCGCCGCCTCGCCCGTTCCGGTGGTGTTCGATCATTTCGCCAACGCGCGCGCCGAGCTTGGCGTGCAACAGCCGGGCTTTTCCGATCTCGTGGAGCTGGTCCGCTCGGGCAAGGCCTACGTCAAGATCTCGGTCTCGGGTGGCCCGCGGCCGGACTATGCCGACTTCGCGCCCCTCGCCAAAGCACTGATTGCCGCGAACCCCGACCGCATCGTCTGGGGGACGAACTGGCCGCACCCGAATTCGGGCTCCGGACGCAAGCCGACCGAGCTGACGCCGCTGTTCCAGGTCGACGACGGTCATGTGCTGAACCAGCTGCCGATGTGGGCGCCCGACGCGGCGCTGCGCAGGAAGATTCTCGTGGATAACCCCGCGCGGCTCTACGGCTTCTGATGGCTGGCTGGACCGCGCTGCTGGCGGGAGCGACCGGGCTGGTTGGCCGCGAATGCCTGCGCCTTCTCGCTCGCGACGAACGCGTTGCGGAGGTGCGCGCCTTGGTGCGCCGCGCCCTGCCTCCGGACAGTCTGGGGCCGCGCGTCCGCGAATGCAGGGCGGAGTTCGATCGGCTGGACGATCGTCCGGACTGGTTCCAGGTGGACAAGGTCTTCTGCGCGCTCGGCACGACCATCCGCCAGGCCGGATCTCAAGAAGCGTTCCGCCGCGTCGACTACGAGTATCCGCTGGCCATCGCGAAAGCTGCGCGCTCCCGCGGCGCCGGTCATTTCCTGCTGATCAGCGCGCTAGGCGCCGATGCTCGCTCGAGCGTCTTCTACAATCGCGTTAAGGGTGAACTGGAAGACGCGGTGCGGGCGCTCGGCTATCCATCGGTGACGATCGCCCGCCCGTCGATGCTGGTGGGCGAGCGGAAAGAGCCGCGTTTCGGCGAGGAAGTGGCAAAGCGCATCGGCTGGCTGGTGCCGCCGCGCTGGCGCCCGGTTCAGGCATCGCAGGTGGCGTTGGCGCTGGTGAACGCCGCGCATGAGAACGCGCCCGGCGTCCGGATCCTGAAAAACGCGGCGTTGCGCGCCGCCTAGAGTTTCGCAATATCCGGCAGCGCGATGGGCCGCGCAGTCTCGAAGGCGCGTGCGGCGCGCAGCACCAGAGCGTCGGCGTAGCGCGGGCCGACGATGTGCAGGCCGACCGGCAGGCCGGCCTTGGTGAAGCCGCAGGGGATCGAGGCGGCCGGCTGCTGGGTGAGGTTGAAGGGGTAGGTGAACGGCGTCCAGTCGGTCCAGCGCTTGCCTTTCGCGGCGCCGGGATATTCCTGGCCGACGTCGAACGCCGCGACCGCGAGCGTCGGGGTCACCAGCAGGTCGTAATCGCGGTAAAAGAGGTTCATCTGCGCGCCTAGCGCGCCGCGCTTCATCTGCGCATCGAGGATCTCCATGGCGGTGATCTTCGCGCCTTGCGCGGCGACCTCGACCAGCCCGGGGTCGACGAGCTTCTTCTTCTCGCGGGAAAAATCCTTCAGCAGGAAAGCCGCGCCGGAGAACCAGTGCGTGCGGAAGATCGGCTCGGGGTTCTCGAACCCCGGGTTCCTTTCTTCGACCTTTGCCCCCAGCTCCTCGAAGATCCTTACCGCTTTGGAAACCAGAGCAGCAACCTCGGCATCAACCTCGGCGTATCCAAGATCGGGCGACCAGGCGACGCGCAGATCGCGCACGCCCTGCTCGAGCCCGGTCCGGTAGTCGCGCGCATCGTAAGGCAGCGCGTGCCAGTCGCGCGCATCGGGGAGCGCAAGCACGTTGAGCATCAGCGCCGCATCGGACACCGTGCGCGTGATCGGACCGACGTGCGCCACGGTGCCGAACGGCGACAGCGGCCACGCCGGCACGCGGCCGAACGAGGGCTTGATGCCGAACAGGCCGGTAAACGAGCAGGGGATGCGGATCGAGCCGCCGCCGTCGGTGCCGACCGCTAGCGGCCCGATGCCGGCGGCAACCGCCGCCGCCGCGCCGCCCGACGAGCCGCCGGGCGTCTTGGCGGGATTCCACGGGTTGCGCGTGATCCCGGTGAGCGGGCTGTCGGTGACGCCCTTCCAGCCGAACTCGGGCGTCGTGGTCTTGCCGACCAGCACCGCGCCGTGCTCGCGCAGCCGCGCGACGCACGGCGCATCGTCGTTCCACGGGCCTTTCGCATCGACCGTCTTCGAGCCGCGCAGCGTCGGCCAGCCCTTCGTCAGCAGGATGTCCTTGATGGATACCGGAACGCCGTCGAGCAGGCCTTTCGGCTCGCCGCGCATCCAGCGCGCTTCCGAGGCTTTTGCTTCTTCAACCGCTTTTTCGGAAACAAGATTGAAGGCATTGAGCTTCGAGTTGATCTGCTCAATGCGTTTCAGAACCGCGTTCGCGACCTCCATCGGAGAAACCGCGTGCTTCCTGAACAGCTCCACCAGCTCGGCGGCGGACAACGCGCAGAGATCGGTGCTCGTCTTGTCGGTCATGGCGTCGGTCCTAGAAAAGCCAGGTGCCGCCGAGCGCGGGCGGCAGCGGCACGCAATGCCGCGTCCGCGTGCGGCGTACTTTCAGGCCCGCCTTCTCGCAACGGTTTGCAAAAACCTCCGGGTCCTTGACGGTGAGGGCATAGCCGGCAATCGCCGGCGCTGCAGGCACGTTGTCGAGGAAGCTGGAGAGGCCGTCCCGGGTCCCGATGAAGATTCTTCCACGCCGGGTCTTCAGGGAAACGCCGTTGTGCTCGGGAAAAGGCATCAGGCCGGCAAAGCGCGCCCAGCGCGCCGCGGTTTCGGCCGGATCGTCGGCGACTATGTAGGCGGCGGCTAGGCCCGTGACGCCGTTGCGGTGGGCAAGGGCCTTCTCGTTCCAGAGGAATTGCGGCGTCACGTGCTCGCAGTGCTGCACGCGGCCTTCGGGCATCCGCTCGGGCGGTACATAGACGACGTTGAATTGAACCTTCTTCCCATCGCCGATTTTTCTCTCAAGCCTTACGACCGGCTCCGGCTCGAAGCCGTGTGCCTGCAGGCGCGCGTGCTCGGCATCCGCGCTGGGCGTGCCGAAGGAGCAGAGGTGAACGCCGTCGTAGCGCGCCATGTGCGCGCGCACGCGTGCCGCATTCGGCGTATCGAGCGTAGGCGCCAGGATCTCGATGTAGCCCTGCTCGAGCATCAGGCAGCGGTTGGCGGTGCCGGCGGGTTTTCCCGCGACCTCGTGGTTCGAAACAGGGGTCGGTACGAAGCCTAGGGTTTCCAGCAGAGCGCCGGCTGCAGCCAGGTCCGGCACGAAGTGCGCGACATGATCGAGGAACAGCTCGCCCGGCGGCGGCTTTTGCTCTTCAGCAATCATTCTTACTTGTCGCCGCCGAGGCCGAGCGAGCGGCTGATGACTTCCTTCATGATCTCGTTGGTGCCGCCGTAGATGCGCTGCACGCGGGCATCGACGTAGGCGCGCGCGATCGGGAATTCCCACATGTAGCCGTAGCCGCCGTGCAGCTGCAGGCATTCGTCCATCACCTTGCACTCGAGGTCGGTGACCCAGTACTTGGCCATTGCGGCGGCTTCCGGGGTCAGTTTTTTCTGCAAGAGCAACTCGATGCATCGATCGACGAAGACGCGGGCGATCTGCACCTCGGTCGCGAGCTCGGCGAGCTTGAAGCGCGTGTTCTGGAAACTCGCGATCGGCTTGCCGAACGCCTTGCGCTCGCTCACGTAGGCCCGGGTCCATCCGATGGCGGCTTCCGCCTTGGCCGCGGCGCCGATCGCGATCTGCATGCGCTCCCAGGGAAGCTCCTGCATGAGGTAGATGAAGCCGTTGTTTTCCTGGCCGAGCAGGTTCTGCGCCGGCACCTCGACGTTGTCGAAGAACAGCTCCGCGGTATCCTGGCCCTTGAGCCCCATCTTCTTGAGGCGCTTGCCCTTGCTGAAGCCCTTCATCGAGGTGTCGACGACGACCAGGCTCGTGCCCTTGGCGCCCTTCGAGGGGTCGGTCTTGGCGACCACGATGACGAGGTCGCAGTTCCAGCCGTTGGTAATAAAGGTTTTGCTTCCATTAACGACATAACTTCCTTCTTTTCGGACGGCCGTGGTCTTCACCGCCTGCAGATCCGAGCCCGCTCCGGGCTCGCTCATGGCGATTGCGCTCACCATCTCGCCGGATGCCATCCTCGGCAAATACTTTTTCTTCAGCGCCTCCGTGCCGTAGGCGAGCAGGTAGGGGGCGACGATTTCGGAATGCAGGCCGAAGCCGAGCGTGGAGTTGTTGGCGCGCGCCTGCTCCTCGATCAGCACCACGCTGTAGAGCTTGTCGGCGCCCGCGCCGCCGTACTCCGGCGGCATGCTGGGGCAGAGAAAACCGTTGGCGCCGGCCTTGCGCCACACTTCCTTGTCGGCGTAGCCCTGCTCCTGCCAGCGCTCGTCGTGCGGCGCGACTTCTTCCTGCATGAAGCGCCGCACGCTGTCGCGGAAGGTCTCGTGCTCGGGGGCGAAGAGCGTACGCGGGATCACAAATCATTTTAATATAGCTGCATGAACAAGCCGGTCGATTCGCGGGCCGTGACTCTCACCGGAGCCGAAGCCGCGGTCGAGATGCTGAAGGCGCACGGCGTCGAGGTGATCTTCGGTCTGTGCGGCGACACCAGCCTGCCGCTTTACGATGCGCTGGCGCGCCTGCCGCACGGCATGAAGCATGTATTGACGAGAGATGAAAGGCATGCCGCCTACATGGCGGACGGCTATGCGCGCGTCAGCGGCAAGGTCGGCGTGTGCGAGGGCCCCTCGGGCGGCGGCGCCACCTACATCCTGCCGGGCCTGGTCGAAGCGAACGAGTCGTCGATCCCGATCCTCGCTATCAACACGGATGTCTCCGTCACGTCGAGAAACAGGTTTACCTTGACTGAACTGGATCAGCGCACGCTCATGGCGCCGCTGACCAAATGGAATGCCGTGCTCGACCGCTCGGCGGACATTCCGCGTGTTTTCAGAAAGGCCTTCGAATCGATGACCACGGGACGGCCGGGTGCCGCGCATATCGCGCTGCCTTTCGACGTGCAGAACGGGCCGGTCGAGCGGGCAGAGGTGTGGGCGGACCCGACGCTGGGCGCTTTCCCGTCGCGAAGGGTCGCGCCGGACGCGTTTTTTGTCGATCTCGCAGTCAAGTTGCTGAAGAAAGCAAGACAACCCCTTTTCATCTGCGGCGGAGGCGTCGTTCTCTCCGGCGCCGAGAGCGAGCTCGCAGAGCTCGCAGAAAAGCTGTCTTGCCCGGTAGCGACGACCATCAGCGGCAAGGGCTCGATCGACGAGCGCTGCGCGCTCTCGGTGGGTGTGGTCGGCTCGAACGGCGGCACGCCGGAAACGCGGTCGATAGTGGATTCGGCCGACCTGGTGATCTTTGTCGGCTGCCGCGCCGGCTCGGTCACCACCGAGCGCTGGCGCCATCCGGCGCCTGGAAGCGCGAAGATCATCCACATCGATGTCGATCCTGCGGTACCCGGGACGACCTACCAGGTCGATGTGCCGCTGGTCGGCGACGCGAAGCTTTGCCTGGCGGCGTTGAACGAGGCTCTGCAGGGTTTTGACCGATCTGCCGATTTGTCCTGGGTGGAAAATGCAAAGCGGGAAAAGTTCGAAAAGTTCGAGAAACTCGCGGCATCCGGCGACACGCCGATCAAGCCTGAACGAATTGTTTTTGAATTAAATAGAATCCTTGATAAGGATGCGGTGGTGGTGGCAGACCCTGGCACGCCTTGTCCGTATTTCTCCGCCTATTACGTCGTCAAAGGAACCGGGCGGCGCTATTTCTCCAACCGCGCGCACGGCGCGCTCGGCTATTCGCTGGCGGCGGCGATCGGCGCGCATTTCGGCCGCCCCTCGGTGAAGAGCGTGGCCGTGATGGGCGACGGCAGCTTCGGCATGTGCGTGGGCGAGCTCGAGACCGCCGTGCGCCTGAAGCTGCCGATCACTTTCGTGGTGATCTCCAATGCGGCGTACGGCTGGATCAAGGCCGGGCAGAAGACCGGCTACGGGGAGCGCTATTTCTCGGTGGACTTCGGCGTCACCGATCATGCCAAGGTTGCCGATGCTTTCGGGGTACGAGCATTCCGCGTCGTGAGTCCGAGTGAATTGAAACCGGTTCTTGAAAAAGCACTGGCACACGACGGGCCGACCCTCGTAGACATCGTGTGTCAACCTCTGCACGAAGCAAAAGCGCCGGTCTCGGAGTGGGTGGCGTGAAGCGGGCGCACCACGACATGGGCGGGCTGCCGGCCGGCAAGGTGGAGCCGACCGAGCACGATTACGCCGAGTGGGAACGGCGGGTCGACGCCCTGGCGGTGCTGATGGGGGCGAAGAACGTCACGGTCGACGAGCGGCGCCGGCACATCGAGGCGCTGCCTCCCGAGGACTACGACCGGATGAGCTACTACGAGCGCTGGATCGTCTCGCTCGCGCAGGCGCTGCTGCAGCGCGGCGTCATCACCACCGCGGAGCTGGCGCGCAAAATGCTCGAGGTGGAGCGGCGTGGCTCCTAGATTCAAGACAGGCGAGAAGGTCAGGGTCATGAAGGCCTATCCCCTCGGCCACGTCCGCACGCCGTTCTATATCCGCGGCTGCGTCGGGGAGATCGAGCGGCTCTGCGGCAGCTTTCCCAACCCCGAGGAGCTCGCTCAGATGCGCGACGGCCTGCCGGCGCAGCCGCTGTACCGCGTGCGCTTCCAGCAGAAGGAAGTCTGGCCGGACTACCGCGGCAGCCCGTCGGATGTCCTGGAGGTGGAGATTTTCCAGCACTGGCTTGAAAAAGCATGACCGACCGCGGCAAGTATCAGCCCTTGAGCTATTTCCAGCTGATGGAAGTGACTCTGCGCGAGCTGCTGGTGGAGAAGGGCATCCTCACCGGGGAGCAGGTGAAGGCCGAGGTCGCGGCGATGCGCGCCCGCACACCTGAGCGCGGCGCCCGCGTCGTGGCGAAGGCCTGGGCCGACGCCGATTTCAAGCGGAGATTGCTCGAGAACGGCACCACGGCCTGCGAGGGGCTGGGCCTCGAGCTGGGGACGCTGAAGCTGGTGGTGGTGGAGAACACGCCGCAGGTGCATAACGCGATCGTCTGCACGCTGTGCTCGTGCTACCCGCGGATGCTGCTCGGCATTCCGCCCGACTGGTACAAGTCGCGCAACTACCGCTCGCGCATGGTGCGCGAGCCGCGCGTTGTTCTTCAGGAATTTGGTTTGAAAATAAGTCTGGAAACTGCAATTCGCGTTCATGATTCAACCGCGGACATGCGCTACATGGTGCTGCCGATGCGCCCTGCCGGCACGGAGGGCTGGAGCGAGGAGCGGCTGGCCGCGCTCGTCAACCGCGACTCGATGATCGGCGTTGCAATTCCCTCCCCAGGCTAAGGCCCGTGGCCCGCACGATCCGCCTGATGGGAGTGGTTCCTCTCGGCGATCTCGCCGCCTACGTCGAG
>WNFI01165670.1_pt1 | contig 34616 bp, 28 predicted proteins | sample 5400471 | NCBI WGS metagenome assembly WNFI01 (sample SAMN13153348, study PRJNA577476) | soil metagenome | isolation source: 100 cm saprolite on Douglas fir-dominated hillslope | place: USA:California | collected 2013-09-17 | reverse complement strand
GACCCGGATCATTCGGGTAAGGACCTGTTTGGATTTGCGCAGGGGAAGGATCTGCTGCTGAAGCTGCACGTGCTGGACAGCCCGACCTGCGAGAACCAGCCATTGGGTAAGGCGATGCTACAGGCTATCGGGGGAACAGGGCCGTATAATTATCGCGTGATGAACGGCAGCGGCGCGGTGCTGGCTTCGGGGGTGATGGATTCGACGGTTTCTGTTGGCGGCCTGGCGATGGGAAGCTATTCGATCCTGCTCAATGACAGCAAGGGCCACCAGTCCCTAAGGAGCCTGAAAATGGCTGTGCCGCAGGCGGAGACGCTGACCATTGCGCTGGCAGCAAGTCAGACCTTGCCGGCGGCGGGTTCGCTGCTGCTGGATGCATCGACAGATATTCCGGCGGGTGCGGCGCAGAGCTACCAGTGGGTGGGCAGCAATGGTTTTAATGCGACGACGCCGTCCATCTCGGTGAGCGAGCCGGGCACCTACAATGTTGCCGTGACTAGCGTTGCCGGTTGCATATTTCGCGACACGGTGACGGTCAGCGGGGAGGCACAACAGCATATCGGCGTCTATCCCTCGCCTTCAGTGGATGGCAATTTTACGGTGAGTGTGTCGCTGCCGGAAGCGGGGCCCGTTTCAGTGGGCATCTTTGATCTGAATGGGAATAAGGTGCAGGAGATGGCCGGCAACCACAATAGCGAATACCGTTTACCGGGGCATTTATCCACGCCTGGTGTATATATGATCGCGGTGAAGACCCCGCATGGGATTGAGAGCCGCAAGCTGATGATCCTTTAACCTATTCCTTAACCCCTATCCGTATCCAATGAGAAGGAAATTTACCAAACTCTCCGTCTTTTTTATTGTCCTTTTGATCTGTTCCGGTGTTTATGCCAAGACCCCCGGTAAACGCCGTATTTATGCTGCTACCCAGTCCGAGGGGGCCATTGGCGTCAGCGGTTCGGGCGCTGCGGACAACCCGGCCGATAACCTTTTTCACGTCTACCTGTCGGCGACGCTGACGGGCAGCGAACGGGTCTGGCTGAGCTATGACCTGGACGGGGTGCAGGACTATACGGCCGTGAGCCGGAGCATCAACGACCAGCTGGCCGTCGGTGGCTATTTTGTCCGCAAGCGGTCCGGCTGGGAGCACCAGCGGGAGCGGGTAAGCGCCTTCTGGCTACGGCAGGGCGATAATGTCATCCGGTTCAGTTTACCGGCGGGTGCGGCCTATGGCTATCGGGTGAAGAACCTGGCGATAGAGATCGCACCAGGACAGGAGGAGTCCGTGGTGACGCGCCCCTCGGCGCCACGCTATGCGGATAAGGGCTATGTCGAAGGCTTTGTCACGGGAGTGGGACGGTTGAAGGCAAAGGTGACCATCGACGGAAAGGCGGTGCGGGTTTGGAAGGGTGCATTTGAGGCGATCGCACAGCGGCCGGCGGATTCGGCGGGCGACTGGCAATCCACGGTCCTGGTGGAATATCCCGATGGGCGGCGGCAGCGGCGGGTGGTGACCTTTGGCGAAGAGCAAAAGGCGGACTACCAGTTCGACCTGTCGGGCGCGGTAGTATCTACCCAACGGCGGGTGTTGGCGGGGCAGGCGGCGAGTCTGTCGATGGACGGCGCGTCGATCGCGATCCCGCAGGGGGCGCTGCACACCGCGGCGACGGTGAGTGTTACGGCGCTGCGGACGATCGATCTGCCGTCATTGGACCAGGGGATGGTGAACGTGATGGTGAGTGGAGGAGGGTTCCGGTTCCTGCCGCATGAGACGAAGTTTGCGCGGGAGGCGAAGCTGCGTTTGGCGTATGATTCTGTCAGTATCCCCGATGGGTACACAGCAAAGGATATAAGAACGTATTTTTTTGACGAAAAGAAGGGCCATTGGGTGGCGCTGCCGCTGGACAGTGTGTCGGCGGGCGTTGTCCATTCGCGCACCGGGCATTTTACCGATATGATCAATGCGATCATCAAGGTGCCGGAGTCACCGCAGGTAGCGGCCTATACTTCCAATTCGATGAACGGGATCAAGGCGGCAGATCCGAGTGCCGGGGTGAATATGATCGCCCCGCCCCAGGCCAGCCCGATGGGCAATGCGTCGCTTGGCTATCCCATTGAGATCCCTGCGGGCCGGCGTGGTTTACAACCGCAGCTATCGATCGCCTATAATAGCTCCGGCTCAGACGGCTGGCTGGGGTTGGGCTGGGACCTGTCAGTTCCTTCTATCGGCATCGAAACGCGCTGGGGCGTTCCCCGGTTTGATGCGCAAAACGAGACGGAAACCTATACGATGAGTGGCGGGCAGTTGAGTCCCGTAGGGCACCGGGGCGACCTGGTGGTCCGGACGGCGGAGAAGCAATTCTATCCGCGGGTGGAGGGCGCCTTCAATAAGATCATCCGTCACGGCAACAGCTCACAGAGTTACTGGTGGGAGGTGACGGATAAAACCGGGACAAGATATTTTTATGGTGGGGATCCTTCGACGGGCCTGGATGCGGCAAGCACACTGAGTGATGCGTCGGGCAATATTGCCCGCTGGATGCTGCGGGAAGAGCTGGATCTGCATGGTAATTTTGTTCATTATTTCTATGCCAAGGTGAGCGATGCCGGAGTGAGCGGCAGCTCCGTGATGGGGGTGCAACTATATCTCAGCAAGATCACCTATAGCGGGTTCAACGGAACGGAGGGACGCTACAGCGTGCTCTTTGGACGCGACCGGGATGTCGATGGACATACGACCCGCAAGGATGCGGTGATTACGGCAACCAATGGGTTCAAGGAGGTGACGGCCGATCTGCTGCGGCGCATCGATGTGCAGCTGGATGGGATGGATATCCGGCACTATGAACTCAGTTATACGCAAGGTGCATTTTATAAGACTTTGTTGACCGGTATCAGCCAGTATGATGCGGCGGGGAATTTCTTCAACAAACATACCTTCGATTACTACAACGATATTGCTTCGGGCGGAACCCTCGTGCCGCTTACGACGCCGCAGTCTTGGGCGGTGGCCTCGGATGGGGTGCATGGCGGAATGCTGACGCATATCAGCGGATTTACGGATGAGGCTTCGGCCCTGAGCGGGACATCGAACTCCGATCTTAGTGCGGGCGTCACGGTGTCTGTAGGTTTTGGCGCTACACCTGACAAGACCAATACGGTGGGCGGCGCCTTTAGTTATTCGCAGTCCTCGACCAAAGGCCTGTTGACAATGATCGATATCAATGGGGACGGATTGCCGGATAAATTATTTTACGATGCCGGCGGCGATGCGCTGTATTACCGGCCGAATCTGTCGGGCCCGGCAGGAGGAATGCGGTTTGGAGATAGGATTGCAATCACCGGGCTTAATGTGTTTCAAAAAGACAAATCCTCAAGCTACACCATTGGCCTGGAGGCGGTCGCGCTGTCGGCCTTGATGGCCGGGGCTAATACAGGCTGGTCAACCAATACGACGACCATTTATTTTACCGAGGCCAATGGGGACCAGTTGCCGGATATTGTGAAGGATGGCCAAGTGTATTTCAATCATATCGATACGACGACGGGGCAGATCACCTTCACACCGACCAGCGTGGGGACGCCCAGTCCCGTCTTTGCCGGGGTGACGATCAGCCAGGGGTTGGTGGATGCCACCGAAATGGCGAACGACCGCCAGCAGGCGATTGCCAACAATCCCTTGCAGGATATCGTGCGGATGTGGCAGGCACCGTTTAGCGGGACGATCAATGTGACGGCGCCGGTCGCCTTGCTGCCTTCCAACGATCCCGATCGCGCCTCTACGCCGGCCGACGGGGTGCGGGTGGCGGTGCAGCTTCGTGGGACGGAGATCTGGAGCCAAACCATTGGCGGGGATGACTATTCCGTGCATCAACCTACCGGGCTTACCGGCCTGTCCGTGCAGAAGGGAGATCGGATCTATTTCCGCGTGGGGTCGATCGAGAACGGGTCCTACGACTCGGTGAACTGGGCGCCCGTGATCGATTATGTGGGGCAAGATTTGAGCGTTGCCGATGCCAATGGCAAGACCCTGTATCATTTCGATCCCGCCAAGGATTTTGTGCTCAGCAGTCCGCAGCGCGTGACACCGCCAGTGAGTGGGACGGTGCATATCGGCGGGGCCTTTGTCAAGCCGGTGACGACCGATGACGTGACGCTGACGATCCAGCAGACGGCGTCGGGTGTGACCACGACCCTCTGGCAGCAGACCTACCCGAAGGATCAGGCGGTGAATACGACTGTCTCGGTGGATAACCTTTCGGTGAGCAATACCAGCGAATATAGTTTTGTGGTCTCCTCGCCCACCAATATCGACTGGGCGACGGTGTCCTGGCAGCCGGTGATGACGATGACGAGTTCGGCCGATCCTTCGATCGACCTAACGCAGACGACCATCCAGGCGGCGGCGGTTCCGAAGTATTCGATATTGGCGGCCGACTTTCAGCCGAGCCTGCCCTATAATGTGGCGCTGGGAGATGCGGCCCTGCACACGGTGACGGTGACGCCGGAGCTGTCCATCGATCCGCTGCTGCTTACGGGTGGCAGCGGGAATGGGACGGTTGTGTTCTCGGTGAAAGGGCCGGGAGTGCTGCTCGGAGAGGTGGGCATGCCCGTGCTGAACGGCGTGATTTCCGCGGGAAACTATTCGTTGAACGTGGGTGTGCATAACGGGGATTTGCTTTATGTGGAATATCATATTATTGACGCAGGCCTGGCGGCTGCGGTCACAACGGCTTCGGCCACGCTAAGCGGCGATCTGACCGGGACCGTGACGGCGGGGCTTTGGTCTTCGGTGCCGAAGAACGGGAAGGAAGAAGATATTATTTTCGGCAGCTTTTACCGGGGCTGGGGTCAATTCGCGTGGAATGGCAACAATGGCGCCGAGACGCAGGCGATCAACGAGGGGCTGCTGAAACCCAGTGAGCAGATAACGCAGAAAACGAGCAACGTAGATCCCAACGCGCTTTCGCAGCAGGATGGCAGCCAGCTGACGACCTCGCAGACCTATGATCCCAAGCAGGACGCCTTCATCATCCTCATGGCCAATGGCAGCCAGCAACGGTGGAGCGGCTATGATCCCGAGGTGTTCGTGAAGGGCGTCAATATGAGCAGCAGCCGGCAGGGGCGACCAGCACCTCCTATACCCTTAGCGCCCATGTGGGTCCGGCGGGCGCCAGCGGAAGCCATTCGAGCAGCACCTCGAAAACGCTTACCGATTTTATGGATATGAATGGCGACCGCTATCCGGATGTGGTCAGTGAACAGCTGATCCAATATACCGATGCGCGGGGCGGGTTGTCGAATCGGACACTCAGCAACAGCCAGATACAGCAGACGGCCGGCAGTGTCGATGGTTTCGGCCTCACGGGTTCGGCCTATATCCCTACGTCTATTTTCCGTAACTCACCCAGCGGCGATCAGCAGGTCGATGCGGGTAATGCGCAGACGAATGCGGGTTCGGCGAAGATCAGCGTGACGGGCAATGTGGGGGTGAATACGGGCTCCAACCAGGCAAAATTCCTTTATATCGATATGAATGGCGATGGATTGCCCGACCGGGTAGACCAATCAAGCCGCCTGGTGTACTTAAACCTCGGCTACGGGTTCGGCGCCGGGGAAGACTGGGGTTTTGACCAGGTGCAGCAGGGAGGCAGCAACTCGTTTAGCGGCGGAGTCGGGCTGGGCTATAACTGGGGGCAGAACAGTATCTCGGTGGGCGTCAGTCTGGCGCGCAGCGACAATGCGACGAGCCTGTCGTTACAGGATATGAATGGGGATGGTCTGCCCGACCTGGTAACGGTGGCGCCCCCGCTGAGCGGCGTGTCTGCCCTGCAGGTGCGGCTCAACACGGGTAGTGGATTCAGCAACGACGTGCTTACATGGACCGGGGCTACGGCCATCGGCACCAACAGCAGCTCGACCGAGTCGGCTAATGGGGCCTTTACCTTCATGGTGATGATATTCGGCATCAAGTTTACGATCAATCCCAGTGTCAATGTCGGCGACGGGATGGCCCGGGAGTTGATCAGGATGCAGGACATCAATGGGGACGGGTATCCAGATTATGTGAGTTCGACGAAGGACGACAACCTGACGGTGGCCTTGTCGACGATCGGCCGCACGAACCTGCTGCGCACCGTGACCCGCCCGATGGGCGCGGTCTTTACACTGGATTATCAGCGGGTGGGTAATACCTACGACATGCCGAACAGTGTGTGGACCTTGGCTTCTGTTAAGGTGTTCGATGGGTTCAAGGGCGATGGTCCGGATACGTTGGTGAAAACTTTTGACTATTCGGGCGGCCGATTCGATCGCGACGAACGGGAATTCTACGGTTTTGCGTCGGTGCGGACGAGCAGCCATGACGCCGCGCACAATAATGCGGTATATGCCGTAGCCACTGTAGCTTATGCCAACGATAATTTTTATACGAAGGGGATGATCCTGTCCGAACTCACCCAAAGTGGGGATGGGAAAAAATATACGGAGACGGATAATACGTATGAGCTGCATGATCTTCTTTCCGGCGCCGTCTTGCCGGATTCCTATAAGACGAATGATGCGGGCGCGGCCTTTGTCGCGTTGAACCGGATGGATCATCTGTTCTATGAAGGTCAGCCGAAGGCGGGCAAAACGACGTATGTGACTTATGGGTATGACACCAGGGGAAATATCACCCAGTATACGGATTTCGGTGATGCGGGTGGCGCGGATGATATCAGTGCGGCGGTGACCTATTATAACTTACCTGACAAGTATATCGTCGGAACGGCGAAATCGATCCTGGTGACGGGGTCAGGTGTGACCTATCGGAAGAGGGAAAGTTTTATCAATACCCAAACTGGCGATATGACGGAGATCCGGCAATACCTGGTCGACGGCACGACGGCGGTGAGCGATATGGGGTATGACGGATATGGCAACCTGGCGAGTGTCACTGCTCCGGCCAATGCGAAGGGCCAGCGTTTCCAACAAAATTATGTCTTCGACGACCAGGTGCATCAATTTATCGTGAAGACCACCAACAGTTATGGGTATAGCTCACAGGCCACCTATGACTTCCGGTTCGGCCAAACCCTGAGCACGGTGGATCTGAACAATAACACTATTCAATACCAGTTGGACGATATGGGACGGGTGAAGCAGATAACAGGTCCGTACGAGGTTGCGGCCGGCGTACCCTATACGATCCGCTTCGACTATCATTTGGGGTCCGCAGTCCCCTGGGCGCATACGGCGCATTACGACCCCGCACACCCGGGCAATGACCTGGAAACGGTGACCTTTATGGATGGCCTGGGCCGGGCGCTGCAGACCAAGAAAGACGCGGCAATGTTCCAGGGCAAAGGGAAATCGGATAAGGAGCAGATGATTGTATCGGGCAGGATGCTGTTCGACGGCCTGGGCCGGAGGGTGGCAGCGTACTACCCGGTGGTGGAAGATAAAGGCAGCGACAGCGTATTCAACCCAAGCTTTGATAATATCGCGCCGAAGCGTACTACATATGATGTGCTCAACCGGATGGTGACCACTACGCTACCGGATGGTTCGGTAACGCAGAATACCTATTCCTTTGGCAGCGACCGTCAGCAGCAGACGCAGTTCAGCACGAAGACGCAGGATGCCAATGGAAAGATCACCGAGCAGTTTAAGAATATCCGCGGGTTGACGATGGCGCACAAGAGTACCACGTCCAATGGGGATGTGTGGATGAGTTTTACATATGATGCGATCAACCAGCAGCTGTCGACTTCGGATGATATCGGCGCAACGACCAGCTCGCAGTATGATATGCTGGGGCGGAAGGTTGTGCGTATCCATCCCGATGAAGGGACAACGCAGTATAGTTATGACCTGGCGGGGGATCTGACGAAGCGGGTGACGGCCAACCTGCAAAAGGTCAATACGGCTATTACCTACAGTTATGATTTCAGCCGGATAACGGATATCACCTATCCGCAGAATCCGGAGAACAATGTTCACTATACCTATGGTGCAGCCGGAGCCCCTTTCAACCAGGCCGGCAGGGTCGTCACGCAGGAAGACGCCTCGGGTGCGCAGGAGTTCTTCTACGGACCCCTGGGTGAGACTATCAAGAACGTGCGGACGATGGTGATCCCCAATTTCGGGCAACAGACATACGTGAGCCAGTGGACCTATGATACCTGGAACCGCCTTAGGTCCATGATCTACCCGGACAGCGAGGTGGTAAGCTATGCCTACAATCTGGGAGGAACGCTGCAGTCGATGAGCGGCAACCGGAACGGGCAGGTGACTACCTATGTGCAGCAACTGGGATGGGATAAGTTCGAGGCCCGGGTTTTCCTTGCTTATGGCAATGGTACGCAGACCAGCTACACCTATGAACCCGACCGCCGGCGGCTGCAGAATCTGCTGGTCACGGCCGGCAATGGACGGAGGATCATGGACGATACATATGCTTATGATAAGACGACCGATGTCCTGAGTCTGACCAATAAAGCCTCAGTGCCGTCCAGCAACCAGATGGGTGGGTCGTCCCAATACAGCTATGCGTATGACGATCTCTACAGGTTGACCACGGCTTCGGGTTCTTTCGCCGGACCGCACGAGCAGGACCGGTATAGCCTGGCGATGGAATATAACAGTGTGGGCAGCATTACCCGCAAGACGCAGACCAACGACAAGAGTTCTAAAGGGAATAAGTGGATCGGACAGAAGAAGACGACGTATGACTGGAGCTACACCTATGACACGAAGCAGCCGCATACCGCTACGCATATTGGCCGCCAGTCATATACGTATGATGCCGACGGAAACGAGGCCGGATTCACGGATGATAAGACAGGTCAGCGGCAGAAAATGATCTGGGACGAGGAGAACCGGCTGCGGAGCGTATCGGTGAACGGACAGCTCAACAACTATGTTTATGATGCCGGCGGCGAACGGGTGCTGAAAGGAAAGGGTTCGGGCCAGTCGGTGTATGTAGATGGATCGGTGACCGGCAGCTCCGGCGGAGTGGGCAATTTCACGGTGTACGTCAGTCCGTATCTAGTGGTGAAGAGTGGGGAATATTCCAATCATTACTTCATCGGAAGTCAGCGGATCGCTACGCGGTTGGCACATGGCTGGGACCAGCAGGTGAGCGCGCCGGACGCAGGAGGTAGTATATCGTATACAAAGAAAGGAAAGCTCCTGTTGCAGGGGATCGCCCGTGACCAGCAGGCATTGCAGGGTGGGGATAGCATAGCGGCGAGTGTTACCGGCACGGATGCGAGAGGTGCGACGGGCGGCGGTCAGGGTACTAGTGACACTTCAGGTAGTGGTACTCCATGGGCCAACGCCAATCCGGGTAACAATGGTAACCATTACGCTTATGGACATTATAAGAATGGAAGCGCGGTTACTGGCTCGGCTGGCGGGGATTTTCTGTATTTTTATCATCCGGACCACCTGGGTAACACCAGCTATGTGACGGATGGCAGCGGGGAAGTGTACCAGCACCTTGAATACTTTGCCTTTGGCGAGACGTTTGTGGATGAACATAGCAATACGGATGCGATACCGTATCTTTTCAATGGGAAGGAGCTGGATGAGGAGACGGGGCTATATTACTATGGGGCGAGATATTATGATCCCCGGACCAGCATATGGGCGAGTGTGGACCCGCAGGCCGAGAAGTCTATTGGATGGAGCCCTTACTGCTACGTGCTTAATAATCCCGTTGAGTTCATCGATCCGGATGGGACGCATACGGAGAGTAATTTTAAGGATAAGAAGGGGAATGTAACGCATGTAGAGGATGGCTCGAATGCGGAATACAAGCTTGTCGGAGACGGGCGTTACCAGCATTATGTATTCACCGGGTGGAACGAGTCGCAGGGAGGTATTAATATGGTGGTTCTGAAAACGGCTATTTTGCAACAGCAGGCATTTAATAATTCCAATTGCGACCTGGTGCCGTTGCCCAAGCCCAAGAGCGACACCTATTGTAATGTGGCCATGAATAACATTTTGAAGACCATCGCTTCGGCGACGGATAATTCGGAAGGTCTCGTAATGGATGAAATGGCGAACGATATGTACATGGATGCGATGGTAAACCCGGCTTTACAGCGCACAGACCTGGCGGGGGCGATTGCCGCGGCAAAGGACGGTGATTTTGCCATGTTTATAGAACAGAATTGCGTCATCAATCACGGCCATACAGGCGCCTTTATCCCGGAGTATCCGTGGGGCGATGGATGGGTGGCTAACATCGGCAGGCATTGCGGGTATAAGGAGTTCACCGGGGACGACGAGAATGCGCTGTACTCAACCGGCTCTGATATGTCCCATATGACTTTTTATATATTGAATCCCAAAGTCGAGGTAAAAATGGATGACGCTCAACGGGCGATATTACAAAAGGAATATGAAGAAGCGACTAATCCTAAATAACAGGTGTATGAAGTATATTTTATCATTTTTCGTTGCTCTTGCGCCGGTGCTATGGGTATCGGCTCAGACTAAGAAGGACTCCTGTTGCCTGGCGCAAAAAGACCTGGAGGGAGTCTGGCAGCGCGACCAGCAGGGAGTTGGAAATGGCCTGGAGCAGAATGTCCGGTTTTATCCGGATCAGAGCTTTTTCCTCGATATGTCTTCGAATGACGGCGAAGATGCCAGAGGGATCGTTTCCCTGCAGGGAAAGTACCGGCTGGTTAAAAATAAGCTGTACCTGACTGTGCTGGCGAGAGGGGTAGTCCAGGGGGGAAAAGTGGTGATGCTGAACCAGCAGGAAAGTACGAGCATTTTCGGCATAGAGGCAGGAACGGTGAAGCTGATCAATGAGGTAAATCCCAAGGAAATGCCTGTGCCCCTTCGGATCTCTTTTCTCCAGGAGGGCGGCATCATGCTGGGCAGTGAAACCTATTATAAACTTAGTAAGGAGGATATGAAAATGGCCGGTATCGAATGGAAGAAATGAGGCGGCGCGGACAGCTAACAAATACAATAGGCAACATGCCCAACAGGAAGATCGTCCTTTTAATACCGTTTTCCCGCTTGCCGCTATTGTGAAGATGGCACAGAGGCGAAGTGGAAAATTTCGGTGACCGATACTTTCGGTTTGTATGACCTTTATGGCCGAAGCAAGGATGCTGTTGCGGACTGCGCCGATGGACACCGCCACGGATGTTTGGAAGCGAAGCATGGTTGTGTGTTCCTGGGCTATACGATGGACGCACTGCTTTACCATAAGGAATGGCAGCTGATCGGAAAACTATCAAAAGGTGGTTGCCCCCATCCGATATGAAAATGCATTGAAAGCATTTCATCATATAGGGGAATGGAGGCAGGATTATGATGAATTGCGCTACGAGGTTGCGCTTGAGAGTATATCGCTGGTCGGATAGCCATGGCGCAGGAGAATATTGAATTGGTTGTGATATTCCAGTGGGCAAGGCGCCCTGGAGCATATGCAAAAATACCTATGAACAGTACAATAAAGAACATCCGCCACATTAAAATTGCTTTAGTGGCGCAATTCATCACCATCGTCGCTGTTGCACAGCCGGGAAGCCTGAATATAGTGCTCAAAACAGGCAGCTATGAAGAGGCTATGCAGCTGTCCTATGACAGCGTTACGAAAGAGGTTTCCGGGTATGTCAAAATGCAGGTGAACAGGCTTGACAACCCGAGGAAAAGCTATCGATCCTGTTCCGTCCTATTCATCGGCAAAGTAAATGGGTCGAATACATGCAAAGTAGACTTTTATAACAGTCCGGATATAAAACTTGTAACTACTGGTGAAGCTGTCTTTGATCCGGACAAAATTACGTTGACGGCAAAGTCCGGAGAAGGTTATTGTAATGACATTTTGGATTTAACGGGTGGGCTGGAAATGGATTTTGCCAAAGGACGACCTTATATTGGCTGCCGGGCTGTTAACAAGGTCACGACATACCTGTATTCCTCGCCCGTCGATTCCGCTAAGACAAAAATGTACTTGTTAAAAGGCGACATGGTAATGATCCTTGGAGTTAAAGAGGGCTGGGTCAAAATTGAATACATCGGAAAGAAGATAATTGATGGCTGGATCAGGAAGAGCGAACTGAGTCCTGGTTTCCGGTAATAAACAATAAATGCGGCCCTGGCGTCGATAGTCCGATATTTATTCTATACCATCTTATTAATGGTGATAGAATCCGTAATTTGCATCTTATGTTTTGCATGTGAATTGCTGGTCCCGCCCTCTTTTATTGGCGGAGCCGGCGGAGGCGCACACGGGTTGTGACGCCCGGACGCCGGCTTTTTGCCGATCAGTTTTATATATCGAATACACTTGAGCGATAGTGTCGTCGATACCACTTCTCAATTTCATACATTCTTTTATTATCAGTTTGTAAGTTCGAATCCAGGAAAGTCGCTGAATTACGAGCGGGAGAATGTGACGTTCAGCGAGTTGCAAAATGCGAACGGTATGAACTCACCGGATAACTCATTAGGACATTCAAAAAACGGCCAACATAAACCAATAATATTAAATAGGGTAGGGGCCTGAATCCTGTTCCTGTGCGTAATCAATGCGGTTTTGTTTCCGCTCTTCAAAATTATGTTTCATAAAAATGCTGCGCCCCTTATTCCGGCTGCGCCCCCGGTTTATGGTTATGAATAAAAACCAATGGGGGCGCTGTTAACCTGTCTTTAGTAGCCTTCTACGGGCTAACTCTATTAATCTTAGCTGCTTTTTGATTTTGTTCTCAAGTGCCTGGAGCTTTTGCAGGTTGCTAACTACGCTGTCAATATGATCTAAACGGGGGGTATTCTCTGCGATCAATAGCCTTACATCATCTATGCAGGCGAATTCAATACACGTACCCCGCAAAATGGCTTCAAACCGGCGGCTTTGCCAAAGTGTATAGACTAGCCAATAATAGCCTGTTAAGTCCTGCAGGGCGCAGGTGCATATAGTAACGTTTATATGACCTTTAGTGCCCTCGTGAAAATTTCCCAAAAGAAAAAAGGGCAAAAAAGAAAGGCTCAGGACAAAAACCTGATCTTTCAGATATTTATCGCAACAAATTGACATGGAAAAAAATAAAAAGGCCCGTAAACAGTGAGTTTTACGGGCCTTTGGGTTTATCTGTTACCCTAGTTGGTCGGGACGACAAGATTCGAACTTGCGACCCCTTGCACCCCATGCAAGTGCGCTACCGGGCTGCGCTACGTCCCGAAACTTTTATTCGGCGGGGGGCAAAGGTAAGAAAAAAAAGACTTATTCCCCGCTATCCCCTTTAACTTTTTTTTGGCAAAGCCTTTTAAAATAATTGGCTTAAATATTGCGTTAAACCTCATACTTCAAATCTCTTCTATTTGTAAAACTCTACTTACGGATCTCTTTTTCTACCAACTGTAAACCCTTTTGATAATCCACCCTGCGTTAAACCACCTTTATCACACAAAACTTTAATTAATTCTAACCAGGATGAAAAAACTCTTGTTGGCGGGAATGTTATTTCCGCTATTTGCCCAAGCCCAATGGAAGGTGAACTTATTTGGCGGTTTTTCCAATTATATCGGGGATCTGCAGTCCCGTGTTTACACCACCCAGCAATCGAACGGAGCGTTCGGGGGAGGATTACAATATGATCTGAACGGGCATTTTTCGATATTGGGCAATGCCAGTTTCGCCCGGATCTCAGCTTCGGACGCCTATAGCAAAAGGGCTGACGTGCGGGCCCGTAACCTGAGTTTTGAAAGTAAGATCTACGAAGGGAATCTCCTGCTGGAATATAACCTGCTTGACCTGCAGGAACACCGGCTTACTCCTTACGTTTTTGCGGGTGCAGCCCTTTTCCATTTCAACCCCTATGCATATGACTCGCTGGGGAAAAAGATCTATCTCCAACCCTTAAGCACGGAAGGGCAGGGCCTGGCGCAGTATCCCGGCCGGAAACAATATTCATTGTGGCAGATATCCATTCCTTTCGGAGGCGGGGTCAAATTCCGCGTATCCGACCGGGTGGTAGTGGCGTATGAGATCGGGATGCGGAAAACATTTACGGACTACCTGGATAATGTCAGCACGACCTATGTGGACAGGGCTACGCTGCTGGCTGCAAAGGGGCCGACGGCAGTGGAGATGGCCTACCGGGGAGGGGAACTCAAAGGGGGAGCGCCTTATCCGGCGGCCGGGACTGTCCGGGGCAATTCCAAAACAAAGGATTGGTATTATATGTCCGGCATAAGGGTGACGATCGCGTTGAATGATCCGGGGGCTTCGGCGCACCGGCGGAACAACGGCGTTATCGATTGCCCTAAAAAAGTTTACTAGGTGGGCGGCGGTTTGTGTTTTACTTTTGTGAATGGCCTATAAAAATCAGCAGGAATTTATCCAGGCGCTTGAAAAAGCAGGGGAATTAGTTCGTATTCGCACGTTTGTCGATCCAAAATTAGAGATTGCCGAGATCACCGATAGGATCAGCAAGAGTGGCAACGGAGGGAAGGCCCTGTTGTTTGAAAATACCGGAACGGAATTCCCGGTGCTGATGAATGCTTACGGCAGCGAAAAGAGGATGTGTATGGCGCTGGGGGTAAAAGAGCTGGACGATGTGACCAGGGAGATCGAAGGGTTGTTCAAATTGCTGTCTGCGCCGAAGGAAGGGCTGCTGGACAAATTAAAATTACTTCCCAAATTAGGACAGTTTGCAAGCTGGATGCCCACGGTCCGCAGTGGCCGGGGAGAGTGCCAGGAAGTGGTGATGATGGAGCCGGATATCAGCAAGCTGCCTGTCATTACCTGTTGGCCTAAGGACGGAGGGCCGTTTGTAACTTTACCCATTATTCATACGAAGGATCCCAATACAGGTTCTCGTAATGTAGGCATGTATCGCATGCAAATATTCGGACCTACTCTTACAGGAATGCACTGGCACAAACACAAGGCCGGTGGCCGTCGCCCTGGGCGGAGACCCGGCCTACGCCTATAGCGCTACCGCCCCTCTGCCGGAAAATGTGGATGAATATATGTTGGCCGGCTTTCTTCGTAAGAAAAAGGTAGAATTGGTAAAATGCATTACCCAATCCGAAATTGAAGTGCCGGCAGACGCAGATTTTGTCATCGAAGGATATGTCGACCCCACGGAGGAATTGATCTGGGAAGGCCCTTTCGGCGACCATACCGGTTATTACTCGCTCCCCGACTGGTATCCCCGCTTTCATATCACAGCCATCACACATCGAAAACAAGCTGTTTATCCGGCGACGATCGTCGGTATCCCACCTCAAGAGGATGCCTGGCTGGGAAAGGCTACGGAGCGCATATTCCTGGCCCCGATGAAGATGACAATGGTGCCGGAGATCGTCAATATGGATATGCCGGTGGAAGGAGTGTTCCATAACCTGGTGATCGCCCAGATCCATAAAGAATATGCAGGACAGGGGCAAAAAGTGATGAATGCCATGTGGGGCGCCGGCCAGATGATGTTCAATAAGATACTGGTCATCGCTGATGAAGCGACTTCCATCACGAACTATCAGCAACTGGCGCAGTATGTATTCCGGCACCTGAATCCGGCGACGGACGTGTATTTCTCCCAGGGCCCCATGGATGTGCTGGACCATAGCTGCAGCAAGCTGGGGTTTGGTGGAAAGATGTGCATCGACGGCACATCGAAGGCCGAAGAGGAAATCGATACCGATCAGTACCAGCAGAAGGAGGCAGGATATCGCCATTATGCTCGCCGTGAAGAAAGACCGGCCCGGGCAGATCCGGGACTTACACCAGGCGCTAAGCAGTCTGGAAGTCATGGAAGGCGTGAAAATGATCCTCTATGTCGAACATACGGTGGACGCGGGAGACCTGCCGGTAGCTTTGTGGAGATTCTGCAATAACTTAGATCCACGCCGGGACCATTTCCTGACAGAAACAGCTTCGACAATCGAACCAGGTAAAAAATTCGCTGTTTTAGGATTGGACGGCACCCGAAAAACAAGAGAGCTGGATAATTTCCAGCGGGATTGGCCCAATATCATCGTCGCGGACGATGTTACCATCAAGGCGGTAGATGAAAAGTGGAAGGATCTGGGGTTGGGAGCTTTTCTGCCTTCCCCTTCGTTGAAATTTAAGGATCAATTGTACGGCAAGGAGGCCGTGGTATCATGAAACGCAAATCACTTTTACTGGCAGCCGGGCTGCTGACCGCGAACTTGGCTTTTTCCCAAAGCCCTCCGCCCCACACGACCCCAGGCCCATTGCCGCATACATTGTTGTGGCGTATTTCGGGGAATGGCGCCACCAAGCCTTCCTACCTGTTCGGGACCATGCATGTCCTTTGTGCGGAGGATGCCTTGCTGAGCGATAGTCTCAAAGCTGTAATTGCCAATTGTGATGAACTGTATTTTGAAATTAATCTGAGTGACATGGCCGGCATGTTGAACTCGATGAAGTATATGCGGATGAACGACAGTAAAAAGTTATCCGACCTGCTGAAGCCGGATGAATATTCCCGGGTAAAGGATTATTTTACGAAACATGTGTCGATGCTGCCATTTGGCATGCTGGAACGATTTAAGCCCATGCTGATCAGTGGACTGATCGAAGAGCAGGGCATGGACTGCCAGACGGCGGATGGGATGGAGCTGACGATCATGAAAGAAGGCCGGCCTTATCATAAACCCGTGAATGGACTGGAAACGGCGGAATTTCAGGCGGGTTTATTCGACAGCATCCCCTATGAGCTGCAGGCAAAGGAGCTGGTGAACTATATCGACAGCGCCGATGAGAACAGCAAGATGATGCAGCAGCTGGTAGACCTCTATAAAAAACAAGACCTGGAGGGAATTGATAAATTAAGTCAAAAAGACGAAACCGGCATCAACGGATATATGAATTTGCTATTATACGATCGCAACCGGAAATGGGCCAGGGAACTGCATAATTTGTTGGGGAAAAAGTCTTTGTTGATAGCCGTAGGGGCGGCACACCTGCCGGGGATCAATGGGGTGATCGAGTTATTGCGGAAAGAAGGGTATACGGTAGAGCCGGTAAAAAATGAGGCTTCAAACGGATCGAGATCCATTTGAAGCCTTGTTGGAATATGTAATAACTTTAGATTCTTTCCAGGCCACTAAAGAAGAAGTCTCCTTCAATTTTGGCATTTTCATCACTATCGCTGCCGTGGACGGCATTTTCGCCTACGGACGCTGCATACAGCTTGCGAATAGTTCCTTCGTCTGCTTTCGCCGGATCGGTAGCACCGATGAGCTTACGAAAATCGGCTACCGCATTGTCTTTTTCCAGGATGGCCGCGATGATGGGACCGCTGCTCATAAAATCGACCAATTCTCCGTAGAAAGGTCTTTCCTTATGTACGGCATAGAATTCGCCGGCCTTTTCTTTGGAGAGGCGGGTCAGTTTCAGGGCCACGATACGAAAGCCGCTTTTAATGATCTTGTCGATGATGGCGCCGGAATGGCCTTTGGAAAAAGCATCCGGTTTGATCATGGTAAAAGTTCGATTGCTCATATTTTCCTTTCTTTTTTGGCTCGCAAATGTAGGATTTTGCAGGGTATAACTAAAACTTGGGATTTGGAATTTAATTCTGCACCTTTGCAAACATTTTGGCAGGGTACATGAAGAAAATTGAAGAAATATATCCCTTACTAAACCAGCCCCGCCGGGTGGTTATAGTAATGCACCAGAAGCCTGATGCGGATGCCATGGGGTCCTCCCTGGGGTTGTATCATTTTCTCCGGCAGCTGGGGCATCAGCCTACGGTCATTTCACCCACCAACTGGGCGGATTGGCTGAAATGGATGCCGGAATGTGATGGGGTTATCGACTTTGAATTCAGCGCCGAAAAGGCTATAGCCGTACTGGACCAGGCGGAATGGGTGTTTTGCCTGGATTTCAATACGATGAGCCGCACCCGGCATATGGCAACGCGATTGCGCAAGCTGCCGGCGACAAAGATCCTGATCGACCACCACCAGCAACCCGAGGCCGAATGTTTTGCTTATGGAGTAAGCAACACGGCAAAAAGCTCTACCAGTGAAATGGTCTATGACTTTATCATTGGGTCGGGACATGCCGGCAAGATCAATAAGGACATAGCGGAATGCCTCTATGCCGGTGTAATGACCGATACCGGATCGTTCCGGTTTCCGGGTGCATCTGCGGCCGTACACCGGATGGTAGCCGCGCTGAAGGATACGGGAATCAATCATACGAAGATCCACGAAAACCTTTTTGATAATTTCCTGGAAAACCGGCTGCGTTTTACCGGGTTTGTGCTGCAGAGCCGGATGGAGATATTTTATGAATACAATGCTGCACTGATTGCCATACCCTGGAAAGACCTCGTGCGTTATGAGATCAAAACAGGGGATACGGAAGGGTTGGTCAACTACCCTTTATCCATACAAGGGATAAAGATGGCGGCTTTGATCATCGACCGGGATGAAGAAGTGAAATGTTCCTTTCGCAGTAAAGGCAACTTTGACGTCAATGTATTTGCCCGTACCTATTTTGACGGCGGCGGGCATGTCAATGCGGCCGGCGGCCGTAGCACCGATACCCTGGATCAGACGGTACAACGATTTATCCAGGCATTAAAAGAAAATTCATCACAATTACAATAAGTCAAAGAATGAAAACCATCTCGTCTTGCTTTCTGGTTAGCCTGGTCCTGCTGGGAGCGGTGTCCTGTACTAACTCAGAGTTTAAGAAGACCAAGAGCGGCTTGCTCTATAAGATCTATTCCGATGGGAAAGGCGAAGCTGCCAAGCCCAGACAGTTTTTAAAAGCCAATGTCGTAGAGAAATTGCGGGATTCCGTCCTGTATAACTCAGAAGGCAATATGCCGGTTTATCTACCCGTGGACAGTGCCCGGCCTGTGTACAGTCCTGTTGAAATATTCTCGCTGCTGCGCAAAGGCGATAGCGCCATAGTAGTGCAGCTGGTCGACACGCTGCAGCACAAGTTTGCCGGACAGTTACCTCCCTGGTTAAAGAAGAAAGACAAGATCACTTTTACCTTTAAGATATTGGACGTGTTTGCATCCGAAGACCTGCTGACAAACGACCGTAACCAGGAAATAAGCAAGCAGAAAGACCGGGAAATCAAGCAGGTAGAGGCTTATTTAGCTAAAAATAATATCCAGGCTCAAAAGACCGGGAAAGGCACTTATGTGGTCGTTCGGTCCGAAGGAACGGGTACTCCGGTAGATTCCGGCAAGCAGATTTCTGTTCGTTACACGGGCAGGCTGATACCTTCCGGAAAAGAGTTTGAATCGAATATGAAGGATACGGCCACTCCTGCCTTCAAGTTCGTAGTGGGAGCGGGCCAGATCATCCCGGGTTGGGACGATGGGCTGCGTAAGTTTAAAAAGGGTGGGAAAGGCACATTGTATATTCCTGCCTTTCTGGCCTATGACCAGCAGATGGGACCAGGTCATACGCCGTTTGAAAACCTGATCTTCGACGTAGAGATCATCGATGTGACGGATGCTCCGAAAGCTCCCGCTCAACCGCAAATGCCGGCCATGCCGATGCCTCAAGGGCAGCCCGGTCAGCCGCAGCACTAATAAAAAAGCTCGATAATATGCCAAAAGCCCTGATCACTGTTCGGGGCTTTTGGCATTATAAGCACTTATGAGCGTAATCGCTTCTTTTGCTTCTTTGGGGTCATGAACGCGCAGGAATTGTGCTCCGTTGAGCAGGGCAATGGTGTTGAGAACGGTTGTCCCGTTGAGCGCCTGTTCGGGAGTAATGCCAAGGGTCCTGTAAATAGTGGATTTGCGAGAAACCCCTACCAGGATAGGTTTGCCTGCCATTTTAAAGACCTGGAGGTTACGCAATAGCTCGAAGTTATGGGCGGATGTTTTGGCAAAACCGAGGCCGGGGTCCAGTATGACGTCATGGATGCCGGCCTGGCGACAGTCCTCTATCCGGCGGATGAAAAAATCGAGCACTTCTTTTGTCACGTCTTCGTATAGCGCTTCCCGGTTCATGGTGGCCGGGGTACCTTTCATATGCATGCAGACGTAGGGGACTTTCAGCCCGCCGACGGTGCACAGCATGTCGGGGTCGAGGTTACCACCGCTGATATCATTGACCATCGAGGCGCCGGCGGCGACGGCCTCACGGGCAACACGGGCATACCAGGTGTCGACCGAAAGCAGAAGACCGGGCCAGCGCTGATGGATAAGATGAATAGCGTCTACCACCCGCCGTAGTTCTTCTTCTTCGCCGATGACCAGGGCGCCCGGGCGGGTACTTTGACCGCCGATATCCAGCCAGTCGGCTCCTTCCTGCGCCATCTTCTCTACTTGCTGCAGCAGAGAGTCGTTATCGGGGAAACGGCTGCCGCTGTAGAAAGAATCGGGGGCTCTGTTGATGATACCCATGACGAGAGGACGGGTCACGGGCAATAATTTGCCTTTAGCATTCAAAGTGAACATAGCTGAAGTATATTTGTAAAAATACGGCTATGAAGGATACGAACCGGCAATATGACGAAGCAGTAAAATCGTGCAGGGACATTTTTATCAAGAAGACACGGGACTACGGGACTTCCTGGCGGGTATTGCGGACCATATCCATTGCGGACCAGTTATACATCAAGGCGCGACGTATCCGGACCTTGCAGGAGTCATCGGAACAGAAAGTAGTAGGGGAGGACAAGGCCGGGGAGTTCCGGGCGATGGTAAATTACGGCGTTATCGGGCTGATACAGCTGTCACTGGGCGCCTCGGCCCCGGAGGAACTGGTTGAAGCAGAAGCCGGACGACATTACGATGAGAAAATGGCTGAGGCAAGAGCCGTGATGCTCGACAAAAACCATGACTATGGAGAAGCGTGGCGGGAAATGAGCCAGGAGAGTTTCGCCGACCTGATCCTGATGAAGATATTGCGGATAAGGCAGATCGTGGCCAACGATGGTAAAACGCTGATCAGTGAAGGGATCGATTCCAATTTTATAGATATCATTAACTATTCCCTTTTTGCCCTTATCCTGATTACCGAGGGTAAGCATACATCCTAAAAACTTCCCTCATGAAAATACTTATTTCTGTTTGCCGCTTCCTGGTAGGAGTATTATTTATCTTTTCCGGATTGGTAAAGGCTAATGACCCGCTGGGACTGAGCTATAAGATGCAAGAGTTTTTTGAAGTATGGAATTTTCATTGGCTGGATAATTTTACCCTGGCGTTTTCCATTGTGATGATCGTATTTGAGATAGTGGCTGGTGTGGCCATTTTGCTGGGCTGGCGGATGAGATTGTTTAGCTGGCTTTACAAAAGACCTGATCTTGCTCGTGCTGATCGTTTTCCTTTTTGGGGTACGCGGACGGATCCGGCCCATCCTGACGCAAACGGGCAGCGCGGCCGTACTCGCGCTGGCGACGCTGTTCTCTTTTGCCTTCCAGTGGTATGTATTGTTCCATTTACCGGTAGTAGACTGCCTGCCGTATAAGGCCGGCAATAATATCCCGGAGAAGATGAAGGCGCCGCCGGGTGCTATTCCTGACAGCACGGTCATCACCATGGTCTACGAAAAGAGTGGGAAGAAAGTAGAATTTGGCGCCAGCCAGTTCCCGGCAGACTTTGACGACTCTTATCATTTTGTGAGCCGTTATGATAAATTGGTTCGTAAAGGAAATGCCGAGCCGGCGATAAAGGATTTCAACCTGGTGACGGGGGCCGGAACGGATACCACGAAGGCCCTGCTGGAGGCGAGGGGATTCAAACTGTTTGTGTTTATGAAAGAGGTGCTGGACGAACACCCTCACTGGAATAAGGCATTCAGCATCCTGCTGACGATGGCTAAGTCAAAGCATGTACCGGTAATTTTTGTAACGGGCGATTATGATCACCTGGTGTCCTGGGTAGGGCAGCAGGGGATAGCAGCGGATGTCACGGTGCTGAAGTGTGATGCTACTGCCATCAAGACGGCGGCGAGGGCCAATCCTACGCTTTATTTGATCAAGGGGGGGACGATACTGAAGAAGTGGAGTTATGCTGACTTCGAACGGGCTTTACCGGAGGTGAATGCGCTGCCGGAGCAATAGGAGGCGCCAATAGGGGAGCCGGCGTATAGCGAAAACTAATTATGATCCGATATTTAATACGGAAGTGTATCTATGGGCTGCTGGTGCTCCTGGGCGTGGTAGTCACCGTCTTTTTCCTGTTTCAGGGATTTGGGGATCCGTCGCGCCTGGTAATGGGACAGCGTGCGGACGCGGCTACGCAGGAAAACATCCGTAAGGAATTGAACCTGGATCAACCCCGGTGGAAACAATTCATTTATTATCTCAATGATGTTTCTCCTGTAGGCATTCATACGAGGGATGAGATCAAACAAAAAGGATTGAGGGGTATTTTCATCGGCGGTAATACCAAGCTGGCTCTTAAATGGCCTCACCTGCGCAGGTCGTACCAATCGAAAAAAGAAGTGTGGGATATTCTGATGGAAGCCTTGCCGGGTACCCTGTTGCTGGCAATGGCGGCCATGCTGGTGGCTACGGTCTTCGGGATTGGACTAGGAGTGCTGGCTGCCGTGCGGAAGGACACCTGGATGGACACGTCTGCCATTTTTGTCAGCGTGTTGGGCATTTCCGCTCCTTCCTTTTTTATGGGTATTCTCATCGCATATGTGCTGGGTTTTGTACTCAGCGATTATACCGGATTACATATGACAGGAAGCCTGTTTGATACGGATCCTTTTTCCGGCAGGCACTTGCAGGTAAAGAACCTGGTTTTGCCGGCATTGACGCTGGGCATCCGGCCACTGGCAATCATCGCGCAGTTGACCCGTGGAGCTTTGCTGGATGTGCTGGACCAGGATTATATCCGGACCGCTTATGCGAAGGGGTTATCCCCCGGGACGGTAGTTTGGAAACATGGGTTGCGTAATGCCCTGAATCCTGTCATCACGGCCATTACCGGTTGGTTTGCGGAATTGCTGGCCGGCGCCTTTTTTGTCGAAACGATTTTTGGCTGGAAGGGCATTGGCAAGGTGACGGTCGATGCGCTGGAGAAACTGGATTTCCCGGTGGTGATGGGCTCGGTGCTGGTTTCTTCTTTCTTTTTTATCGTGATAGGCCTCCTGGCCGACCTTTTATATGGGCTGGTGGACCCCCGGGTCAGGCTGACTACTTGAAGATTATTTGATAACTACTTCCTTAATCACTTTTTCACCCAGGGCCTCGTTGACGCGTTGTAATATCTTATCCTTTTGGTACATCAGTTCCTGTCGTAGGGGGGCAATGGTTGTATTGACATATAGGGTATGGCCGTGGATCTGGATCTTGTCGGTATAACGGGCAACTGTTTTCCCCATGATCTGTTCCCAGACCTCTTCTATTTGCAGGGCTTGTATCGATCCCTTCATCTGACTTTGGTTGAGGAATTTCTTTAACGCATCCCCTAATGAATATTCACCCATGAATGCAAGGTAGGGCTATTCCGGGAAAATCAAAGTGTAATGATCTGGCAGGGAACGGAGAGTTTCTCCATTTCCTGGCGAATACGGTCCGGGTGTGTATCGGTGATAAAGATCTGTCCCTGATCCCGTAAGCAGACCTGGTCGAGCAGGTTATGCATGCGCCCCGCGTCGAGTTTTTCGAAGACATCATCCAGCAGCAGAAGAGGAGCCCAGCCTTTGTCTTGTTTGAGGGTTTCGTATTCAGCCAGCTTGAGGGCGAAGAGCAGGCTTTTTCGCTGGCCCTGGGAAGCGATGGATTTGAAAGGCTGGCCGGAAAAACTGAAGTCGATGTCATCTTTGTGTATCCCGCCGCCGGTGCGCTGGAGGTAGAGGTCTTTTTCCAGCCCCTGGTGAAGCAGGTCGCGGAAGCTGATCTGCAGTAATTGGCTTTCATAGCTAAGGGTTACGGGTTCTTCCGTACCGGCAATCTGTGTATAGAAGCGGCCTGCCAGGGGCAGCAGCTCTTGCAGGAAGCCGCGCCGCCGGTTGAAGAGCCAGGTGCCGGGGCGGATCAGCTGGCTATCGTATACTTCCAGCAGGTTTTTGTCGGTGAGCCGTCTTTCGGTGAGGGATTTCAGGAAGCTGTTTCGTTGCTGCAGGATCTTATTGTATTCGATCAGGTTTTGCAGGTAGTCGGAGTCCAGCTGGGAAAGGAGGGCGTCGAGAAAGCGGCGGCGCTCTTCACTACCGCCGGTGATGATCTGCACATCGTCGGGGGCTATGATGACACAGGGAAAGCGGCCGATATGGCGGGAAAATTTCTCATAGGGTTCACCGGCCGAGAGAAATTCTTTTTTCCCCGTTTCACGCAGGATGCATACGACGTCGGTGAGCTGGCCTTGTTTTTCGAAGTGCCCTTCAATACGGAAGCCGGAGGCTCCCTTTTGTACGTTTTGCTGGTCGCTGCGGGTAAAATAACTTTTGGTGAAACAGAGGTAATAAATGGCGTCGAGCAGGTTGGTCTTACCTACGCCGTTGTTACCACAGAAACCCACGATCCTTTCCTTAAACCGGAAGGAAGCCTGGCCGTAGTTTTTGAATTGAAGGAGTGATATATCTTTTACCGAAAGCAAAGTATTATTCGGCTGCAAGATAACCCTGAATCATTTATCCGGATGCGTTTTTTAGCATAACGGGAAACTAATAAAAATCTGGAAAAATGTAATATCTTTTCGAAAACAAACTGTAATGAGAAAACCATTTGACTGTCTTGCCGCGAAAATCGTTGCATATATGGGTTTATTTTTGCTGCCGGCCCTGCTTCGGGCCCAGGTCGACAAGGCAATGACCGATCGTATCCGGGAGGAAGGCCTTAACCATTCGCAAATTCCTTTTATCGCCCACCAACTGACCGATGTCTGCGGCCCGAGGTTGACCAATTCGCCGGGGTTTCACCAGGCTGCGTCCTGGATCGTAAAGACCTTGCAGGAATGGGGTTTGACTAAGGTGCAGTCCGAGCCCTGGGGAGAGTTCGGTTATGGGTGGTCGGCAGAGAAAACTTATTTGGCGATACGCAGTCCCTATTATGCTCCGTTGATAGCGTATGCTGCTCCGTGGAGCGGTAGTACCAACGGACCGGTAAGCGCAGCTGCCTTCCTGGTGGAGAAGATGGATTCGGCATGGATCGCGGCTCATGCAGCGCAGATGAAAGGGCGTATCCTTGTTGCCCGGACGGCGGACAGTGTGCTTTCTTCCGATTTCAAAGCCGATGCGACACGTTATACGGATAGCACACTGGCGGCTATCGGAGATACTTATATGCTGTCGCCTGAGATGCTGCATTCTTTTATGCCTTATATAATACAGATGATCCAGGTGGAGAAGATGCTGCAGGCCACCGGTGCGCTGGCAGTACTGCAAATGAGCCGTGGCGCCCGGGATGGTACGGTGGAGGTGCAAAGCTTTCTTGGTTTTCGAAAGGCGGATCAGCCGGCCGTGCCGGAACTGGTGGTGGCCAAAGAGGATTATTTACGGGTGATGCGTCTGCTGGAAGAAGGAAGAGAAGTTACGTTAGAGCTGCAAAGTGATACCAAATTGAAAAAGGACGATCTGCAGGGGCATAATGTTATAGGAGAAATACCGGGTACGGACCCGACATTAAAATCAGAAGTAGTGATGTTGGGCGGCCACCTGGATTCCTGGACGGCAGGAACGGGCGCCACCGACAACGGGGCGGGCAGTATCGTGGCGCTGGAAGCGATACGGATTTTAAAGACCCTGGGTGTCCAGCCCAAACGGACGATCCGGATCGCGCTGTGGGATGGGGAGGAAGAGGGACTATTAGGTTCTTTTCATTATGTGAAGAACCATTTTGGCGACCCTGCTGATATGAAGTTAAAACCGGAGCAGGAAAAAATATCAGCCTATTACAATTTAGACAATGGGTCCGGTAAAATAAGGGGGATCTTTGCCCAGGGCAATGAGAAGGTGGCGCCTGTTTTCAAGCAATGGCTGGAGCCTTTTGCCGATCTGGGGGCCGGTACGGTTACTTTACACAACACAGGATCGACGGACCACCTGTCTTTTGATGCGGTGGGTATCCCGGGTTTTCAGTTTATCCAGGACCCCCTGGATTATGAATCACGCACGCACCATACCAATATGGATAATTATGATCACCTGTTGATGGGTGACCTGAAACAGGCTGCTACCATACTGGCTTCCTTTGTGTATAATACGGCAATGCGGGCGGAAAAAATGCCCCGGAAGCCATTGCCAAAGCCGGAGAAATTCATTTTCGATAACTTTTTGCCCTAAAGGGGTAGGGATGCCGGGGGAGGAAGTTTGGCAGCCCCGTCGGGGATTTGCTGATTTCGAATGGGATAAATGCTTTTTCCCCCGTATATTTGCCCCCGCTTGAGCCAGGTGAACGGACCCTGGACGGGCGCAAACTTCAAATTTTCAAAATAGTGGCTACCAAGTTTTCAAAAGAGACCTACCTGTACTGGTATGAACTAATGCAACTCATCCGTCAGTTTGAGTTGATGGCAGAAGAAAAATACAAAATGGAGGGTAAGATACGCGGCTTTTTCCATGCCTATATCGGGCAGGAGGCAATTGCCGCCGGCTGTATGACTGCCACCCAAGCGGACGACACTTTTATTACGGCTTACCGTGATCACGGCCTGGCTTTGGCCAAAGGGGTGAGTGCCAATGCCTGTATGGCTGAGTTATACGGGAAGGCAACAGGGGCGGCTAAAGGCAAGGGCGGAAGCATGCACTTTTTTGGCGTGAAGGAAAGATTTTTCGGCGGCCATGGCATCGTCGGTGCGCAGATCGGCACCGGAGCAGGGCTGGCCTTTGCCGAGCAGTATAAGGGAACGGACAATGTTTCGCTGACTTTCTTTGGTGATGGCGCTGCCCGTCAGGGTATCCTCCATGAGACCTTCAACCTGGCGATGTTGTGGAAACTGCCGGTAGTCTTCATTTGCGAGAACAACAATTATGCAATGGGTACGTCTGTCGAGCGGACGTCAAACGTTCATGATATTTACAAATTAGCGGATGCCTATGAAATGCCGGCTGATTCCATCGATGGCATGAGCCCGGAGGCTGTTCACGAAGCGGTAGCCCGTGCCGTGAAGAGAGCCCGCCAGGGGGATGGTCCGACTTTGCTGGAGATCAAAACATATCGTTATAAAGGCCATTCTATTTCTGATCCGCAGAAATACCGGACCAAAGAAGAAGTAGAGGAGTATAAGGCGAAAGACCCGATCCAAACGGTGCTGCAAACCATTCTTACCAAAAAGTACGCTACCCAGGAAGAGATCGATGCGATCAACAAGCGGGTGAACGATACGGTCACCGGGTCCGTAAAATTCGCTGAAGAATCACCCTGGCCGGATGATTCGGAAGTATTGAAAGATGTTTATGTCGATAAAAATTATCCGTTCATTGTTGATTAAAACCCAAACACTATAAGAGATGTCAGAGATCAAACACCCTGCACATTTAGAGGACGAGAAAAATCCGGTAGCCGAATTACACAGCGCCTGGGAGAAATACGGAAAACAAGTTTCTTATGCCCTGGTAGCGATCATCCTGGTCGTAGGCGGATTTTTCGCTTACCGTAACCTGATCAGCGAACCCAATGAAAAGCAAGCTTCAGAAGCGATGTTCCGGGCAGAGGAATACTATCGTCTGGACTCGGCCCGATTAGCCCTCAATGGAGACCAGGTAAATGCCGGTTTCCTGAAGATCATTTCCAAATATGGCGGCACCAAAGCGGGTAAGCTGGCCAGGTTTTATGCCGGGAGCTGCTATCTTAAGCTAGGGGATTTCAACAATGCCGTGAAATACCTGAAAGATTTCTCTGCACCGGTGGAGCAGCTCCAGGAACGTGCATATGGTTTGTTGGGGGATGCTTATTCCGAGCTGAATAAAAAAGAAGAAGCCGCGGAGCAGTATAAGAAAGCCGGTACTTATTTTGAAAAGGATGAGCTGTTCTCGCCTGAATATCTTTTCCGCTCGGGTTATTTATACGAGAGCATGGGAAAGACACAGGACGCGATAGCTATGTATAAAATTATTAAAGATAAATACCCCGCTACGCAAAGAGGAGTTGAAATCGACAAGTACCTGGCGCGGCTGGGAGCGATCCAATAAAATAATTTTTTTACCCCTATGGCAGAGGTTAATAAAAGTAATTTGTTACAAACAACAGGCATCCCCAATACGGAGGGTGCCTGTGTTGTTATCGTTCGCACTGAATGGAATGATGCTATTGTAGGAGCATTGGAAAAAGGCTGCCGGGCTGAATTGGAAAAAGCCGGTGTTCTGTGCCGGGTGATCACGGTACCTGGCGCTTTTGAGATACCTTTTGGTATCCGGGCTTACTGGGACTCTCATAAATATAAGGACGATCGTCCCCAGGCTTTTATCGCATTGGGCTGTGTTCTGCGGGGGGATACGCCTCATTTCGACTATGTGTGCAAGGCAGTGACGGATGGGGTGCTTCAATTGAATATGACCTTACCGATACCAACCATTTTTGGCGTACTGACAGTAGACAACCAACAACAGGCGGATGAACGCATCGGCGGCAAACATGGCCATAAAGGAGAGGAAGCGGCTATTACGGCACTGAAGATGATAGCTTTAAAAAAGACCTACCAGTGAAGGTCCAGATCTTCATACCTTGTTTTGTAGACCAGCTTTATCCGCAGACGGCCTTTAATATGGTGAAAGTGCTGGAAAAGGCCGGCGTGGAAGTCGCGTATAATACCGAACAGACCTGCTGTGGGCAGCCGGCATTTAATGCCGGATTCAGAGATGAAGCCCGGGATGTCTGCACTAAATTTCTGAAAGATTTTTCCGGGCACGACTATGTAGTGGCGCCAAGTGCGAGCTGTGTAGGTTTTGTACGAAATTATTATTCCACGCTATTCAACAACTCCTTACTGCACAACGATGTCAGGGACATGCAAAAACGCATTTTCGAATTTTCCTCCTTTCTGGTGAATGTACTGGGGGTAGAAGATGTGGGGGCTACCTTGCATGGAAAGGCTACCTACCATGACTCTTGCGCAGGGCTGCGGGAATGCCGGATCAAGGAAGAGCCGAGAAAGCTGCTGGCCCGGGTAAAAGGGCTGGAGTTACTGGAGATGAACGATGTGGAAACCTGTTGTGGATTTGGCGGAAGCTTTGCGGTCAAATTCGAATCTATTTCGGTGGCTATGGCCGACCAGAAAGTCAACAATGCGCTGCAAACAGGCGCCGACTATATTATTTCTACTGATCTTTCCTGTCTGATGCATCTGGACGGTTATATCCGTCATAAGGGGCATCCTATCCGTACGATGCATATTGCGGATGTTTTAGCGAATAGTTAGACTTCGTGGGAGTTCGATCAACAACCGCCGGGATGGGCGCCTGCGGCGCTAATGTTCTCATTTATTGATGGCCTCCGGCCATCGGCCGGCCATCGGCCGGCCATCGTACAAAAAAATAAGACCACCCATATAACCTTAGTTATCGGATGGTCTTGACCCTTAAAACAACCTGTCGCAAGCGTTAAATAGGGTTAAAACCAGGCCTCTGTAAATACATACGTAAGCTGATAACTTTTAGATTTTAAAAAGGGCAGATTTTTTCAAAAACCCGACCTTTTTTGCTTACAGATTGGTTGTCAATTATTTGGACATGACCACGTGATCAATAACGTGAATGACGCCATTACTTTGGTAAATTGTAATTTCGACGCGTTATTAATGCAGTGAATTGATAAATACTATACTTATGGCTTATTGGCTTGTTAAATCAGAACCGTCCGCATACAGTTGGGAGCAGTTTGAAAAAGATAAAGAAACGCAATGGACCGGCGTCCGCAACTATGCAGCACGTCTTAATTTGAGAGCAATGAAGAAGGGGGACGAGGTCTTGTATTATCATAGTAATGAAGGATTGGAGATAGTGGGCATTGCGAAAGTGGCGAAGGAAGCTTACCAGGATCCTACTACGGATGATGAAAGATGGGTGGCGGTTGATCTGAAACCATACAAGCGGTTGAAGCACCCCGTTAGTCTGACGCAGATAAAGGAAGACCGGCGGCTGGCGAATATGGCGCTGGTGCGCTTGGGTAGATTGTCGGTGCAGCCGGTGACGGATGAAGAGTGGAAGGTGGTAATGGAGCTAGCGGGGCAGAAGTAGAGGGAAAATTGTTTTAACATTTTGTTGGGAATTTTTTGGAAGGTTTCCGGATCAATACATGATTTGATCCCGGGACCTTTTTTTATGCAATTATGTAAAAAAAGGTTCTTCGCATCTAAATAGAAACTCACTAAAAAATATTCACCATGAAATCGCTATCACTGATAGGGATAGCAGCAGCGCTGCTCCTGTTATCTATTGCCTGTAATGAAAGGATAGGGAAGGCAAGGCCTTCCGATACTGTAAAGTTCACTCCCCCGACGGTCGTAAAAGACGAGGAGGTTCAACCGGCAGAGGCCGATAAAGCCAGGGTTCAGGATGAGGCCTTGTTGGCGCCTCCGCCTCCGCCGCCTGTTGATGTCAATAAGAAGACGACCAATGCCGGGTTTAACAGGGAAGGATATGCGCATATAGTAGAGAACCGATTCCTTACTGCGCAGCAGGAGCCATTATCCACGTTTTCCATTGACGTAGACGCGGCTTCCTACAGCAATATCCGCCGGTTTATTCAACAGGGCGCGCTGCCGCCGGCCGGAGCCGTCCGTATCGAAGAAATGATCAATTACTTTGACTACCGGTATCCGCAACCGGCAGCAGGAGACCCCTTTTCGGTTAATACAGAACTGTCTGCCTGTCCCTGGAATCCGGCACATCGGCTGGTTCTTATCGGTCTGCAAGGGAAGGAATCCCCGGTTGAACAATTGCCTGCTGCCAACCTGGTTTTCCTGATTGACGTCTCCGGGTCGATGGACGAGCCCAATAAACTGCCGCTGGTAAAAACTTCGTTGAAAATGCTGACTGAGCAGTTAAGGGACAATGACCGGGTAGCCATTGTTGTTTATGCGGGGAACGCGGGTTTGGTCTTGCCTTCGACAGGTGGAAGCGAGAAACATAAAATAAAAGAGGCCATTGACAACCTGGAAGCCGGCGGTTCGACAGCCGGTGGGGAAGGATTGGCGCTTGCCTATCGTGTTGCCCAAAAGAATTTTATCAAGGGCGGTAACAACAGGATCATCCTGGCAACGGATGGGGATTTTAATGTTGGGCCAAGTAGTGACGATGATCTGGTCAGGCTGATTGAAAAACAGCGACAGACAGGTGTTTTCCTGAGTGTGTTGGGATTTGGCATGGACAACTACCAGGACGATAAGATGCAGCAACTGGCGGATAAGGGAAATGGGAATCATTCCTATATAGACAACAGCAATGAAGCCAGGAAGGTGTTGGTCAAAGAATTTGGCAGCACCTTGTTCACTATTGCAAAAGATGTGAAGATACAGGTGGAATTTAATCCGGCAAAGGTGCAGGCCTATCGGCTGATCGGTTATGAGAACCGTGCCCTGGCTGCAGAAGACTTCAATGACGACCGGAAGGATGCCGGTGAACTGGGATCGGGACATCGGGTAACGGCTTTATATGAAATTATTCCCGCAGGTGTAAAGGATGAATTTACAACGATTGTAGACCCGTTGAAATATCAAGCGAAACGGGACGTAATGGTAAGCTCTTCGAAGGAAGAATGGATGACTGTCAAACTGCGGTACAAACAGCCGGATGGCGAAGAAAGCCGGTTGATCTCCCGGACGGTCGATGGTGAGGCGGTAACGCTGGAAACTGCATCGGCTAATTTCCGGTTTGCTTCAGCCGTAGCGGAGTTTGGACTATTGTTACGCAACTCGGAGTTTAAAGAGCGGTCAAGCTGGCAGCAGGTGGTTTCGCTGGCGAGGGGGGCGAAGGAATCGGACAGGGATGGATATCGCAACGAATTTATCGGTTTGGTAGAAACAGCGGGTGCGCTCGCAGTGGCAAAACGGTAGATTTTGCCTATTTTGCAAAAATGAAACAGGGTGAAAAGAAAAAATTAGTTGTGCTTACCGGGGCAGGTATCAGTGCCGAAAGCGGCTTGCGGACCTTCCGGGATTCCGATGGATTGTGGGAAGGGTATGAAGTCACCGAAGTGGCTACGCCGCGGGGCTGGCGGAAAGATCCCGCGCTGGTGCTGGAATTCTATAATATGCGGCGCCGGGATGTAGCGAAGGCCGAACCGAATGCGGCACACCTGGGGCTGGCAGAACTGGAGAAAGACTTTGACGTCCATATCATTACTCAGAATATCGATGACCTGCATGAGCGGGCGGGTAGCACCAAGATATTACACCTCCATGGGGAGATCTTTAAAATGCGGAGTGAGGCAGACGAATCGCTGGTCTATCCTATATATGAGGATATGATATTGGGGCAGAAGGCGGAGGATGGCGGAACTTTGCGACCGCACATCGTCTGGTTCGAGGAGGCGGTGCCCATGATCGAGTTGGCCGTACCCCTGGTACAGTCGGCAGACGTGTTTGTGGTAGTAGGGACCTCACTCGTGGTTTATCCTGCGGCCGGTCTGGTGGATTTTGCAAGGCCGGACGCGCCCAAGTTCATCGTGGATAAGAAAATACCCCCTACTTCCTATATTGAAAACCTGACGGCTATCGAACATTCTGCTTCGGTAGGGATAAAAGTATTAAGGGAACAGCTGGCGGCATTGAAATAAGGCATTATGCCGGCATGATTTATACTTTTTCTAACAAGAATTATCCCATTTTTGCAGCCAAATGGGTTTATTCACAAAGATGTCCCTGCTATCCGGATTGACGGCACTCGTATTTAGCGCTGAGGCGCAGGAACTTTCGCAGCCGGTGGTGCAGCTCCAGGATTACTGTAAACGATCGATTCCCACGGGATACAGCCCCCGGCTTAATATATTGACGTTAACGCCTAAAGGTAACCTGCATTACCTTTTTCCTTTGTATCATGCTTTCAGGGATGAGGAGAAGTTTAAAAAGATCTACTCGGATAAAGGGTATTACGATGAGGTGAGTCAATATTTTGCTTTTGCCGACGACTACCGGAGCGCCTTACAATATTTAGTAAAGAGTTATGACAGTATCGACGATGGTACCCGCCGGAAGATCTACCGCACGGCTGCGGGGTTGAAGAATATCGAGCATGTAAATGCCCGGCATTATATCAATTTTGCGGCCAGGGGCCGACGGGTAGTCATGATCAATGAGGCTTTTGCCAAGCCCTTACACCGGGGATTTACCATGTCCCTGCTGGCTGATTTCTACCGGCAAGGGTTTCGTTACCTGGCAATGGAGATGCTGAATAATTTTTCCAATCAGAGTTTGTCGCGGGAAAACATGCATACCGGGTATTATACGTCTGAGCCGGTGGCGGGGGAGCTGGTACGATCGGCCCTGGAGATGGGATATACGCTGGTGCCGTATGAAGATACGGCGGCTTCCGCGCATACGCCCAACCAGCGGGATTCCATACAAGCGGAAAATCTTTATGCTATCCTGAATAAGGATACGGCGGCAAAGATCCTGGTGCATGCATCCTTTACTCATATCAGTAAAAAACAAGCGCCCGACGGGCATGTACCGATGGGCCTCGCATTTTGGCGGAGGTCGGGCATAGAACCCTTGACGATTGACCAGACGGACATGACGGAAGAAAGTAATTTCGGGTATGGCCGGGTCATCTATCAGGCCTATCTGCAAAGGTTTCCTTTAACGGAACCATCCATTGCCCTGGCGGGTAATGCTCCGGTAAACGTGACAGATAAAGACCTGTATGATCTCTGCGTGATCCATCCGCTTACAGTATTTCAGGATGGGCGGCCTACCTGGCTTAGCCTGGCTGGGCGACGGCTGCCAACCTATATTAAGCCGGCTTCGCCGTCCGTGTATTTAGTGCAGGCCTACTATCAAAAAGATATAGACGACAACGATAACACTCCCTGGCAGCTGGTGCCTGCTGACCAGACCTATATCACGGGCGGAAAGAAGAATTACCTGCTTTACCTGAAGAAAGGAAAGTATAAGGTGTTTTTCAGGGATATCAATTATCAAATTTTAAGTACGCTGCCGGTGGAAGTGAATTAGCTCACCGTCCGCTCAAAGCAGATGCCTTGCCGGGCTAATTCCTGCAGAACGGGATTGTATATTTCCGGAAGGATGGGAATGTGCAGGCCGGTGAGCTTGAGCCGGCCTTCCAATACCAGTTTGGCGGCGATCCCAAGGGGCAGGCCAACCGTGCGGGCCATCGCCGTGTGAAGGCTGTCTTCGCCTTTTACCACCAGGGTGCTTTTTTCTGTGTACAACTCTCCGGATTTAACAAATTGTATCTCATGCTGCATGACGATCATGTCTTTGTCTTGAGGTGACATGGCCAGACGTGTCTCCAGCAGGTGTAACAATACGTCGGCAGAAGTGCGCGCCGGAAAAGGGATAGGACCCGGGTCGAAGAGGCCCAGGTATTCGAATAAGGGGCGGTTGTTCGCGTTGACGTAGGGTAGGATAGGAGTGGACCATGCGGCAAAACTCAGACCACCGGGAATCAACGGCTGCCGATCCCGGGACAAAGGATGGCTATCATCGGTAAGGCCGGCCCGGACAATAGCCGCCCATGCCTGGCAAAACTCCCGATAACGCAGCGTCGTTCGAATAAAAGTACCGGCTCCTTCCAATCCA
>WNFI01675797.1_pt1 | contig 34617 bp, 27 predicted proteins | sample 5400471 | NCBI WGS metagenome assembly WNFI01 (sample SAMN13153348, study PRJNA577476) | soil metagenome | isolation source: 100 cm saprolite on Douglas fir-dominated hillslope | place: USA:California | collected 2013-09-17 | reverse complement strand
CCGGTCCCTGATCGATTGGGGCTGGAAATTTATGAAGAGCGCTACGAAAGAGCATGTGGAAAGATCGGCCGTGCCTCTGAGGGATATAGCCCTCTTCAGCCAGCATGAATACGAGGAGAACTGGATGAAACAGCCGGAATTCGACGCCGCTTACGAACACAAAGGATTACTGGAGATCTTTCAGACAGCTGCTGCTGCTGAGCATGCGCACCACACGGTGGAGAAAGCAAAGGAGCTGGGGCTGGAGGCGGACCTGTTGAATTACGAAGAGATGCAGGCAAAGGAACCCCATACGAAGATCAATGGCCTGGGCGCTATATTTTTCAAATGTGATGCACATCTGTATCCCAATAAACTGATGAAGGCCCTTATCGGGATCCTGCAACGGAAGGGCGTACAATTATTGTCCAATGAAGAAGTACTGCGTTTCGAATCGAACGGTAGCTCCATCCAACGGGTGATCACCGCTAAGAATGCTTATTCAGCTAATTCCGTCGTGCTGGCTACAGGCTCCTGGAGCAGGGAAATGGCCGCCCTGGTCGGTACCAGCCTGCCCCTCATGCCCGGCAGGGGGTATTCCGTAACCCTGGAAGATTCTCCCTGGCGTGTCAACTACCCGGCGATCCTGGTAGAAGGACGGGCTGCTATTACCCCGATGGACGGTAATAAGATCCGTTTCGGAGGGACCATGGAGATCACGTCTATCACGGCTCCTCCCCGCTATAACCGCGTGCAGGGGATCCTCGATGCTGTCAAAAGGTTCTTTCCCGAATTCGACGTCCCTATGCCGGCCCCTGAAAAAATATGGTATGGCTATCGCCCCTGTTCGGCAGATGGGCTGCCTTATATCGGGCGAATAAAGAAATATAAAAACGTAGTGGTTGCCACCGGGCATTCCATGTTGGGATTGAGCCTGGGCGCCGGTACCGGCAAGCTGGTCAGTGAGCTGATCCATGAAGATGCTCCGAGCATCGACTTATCCCCCTTTGCTGTAGAGAGATTCGGTTAATATTTGCCCAGGATTGATTAAAAATGAAGACAAGGACTTAGAGGCTTATGGATATTTTTGAAAAAACTTTTTATGGCAATAGACTGGAGAGGGGTATTCCCTGCACTTACTACGAAATTCACGGCTAAGGATGAATTGGACCTGCCTTTGTTTGAAAAGAACCTCCGATTCCAGATACAGTCCGGCGTTGACGGTATCATATTGGGAGGCAGCCTGGGCGAAGCCAGCGTACTGACACTGGAAGAAAAAGAGAGGTTGGTGAAATTTACGGTAGAGGTAGCAGCGGGTAAGATCCCTGTGATACTCAACATTGCGGAAGGCAGTACCCGGGAGGCCCTGAAACTGGCCGCCCATGCAAAGACCTGGGGCGCCGAGGGACTGATGATGCTCCCTCCCATGCGCTATTCTTCCGATCACCGGGAGACTGTTACCTATTTTAAGACGGTGGCGGACTCTACGGACCTTCCTATCATGATCTATAATAATCCCGTCGACTATAAGATAGAAGTGACCCTGGACATGTTCGAAGAGCTGATAGAATGTGCGAACATACAATCTGTAAAGGAGTCCACCCGGGATGTGACCAATGTCACCCGGATGATCAATCGGTTTGGCAATCGCCTGAAGATATTTTGCGGGGTCGATACCCTGGCGATGGAAGAGCTGCTGTTGGGCGCCGATGGCTGGGTGGCTGGACTGGTATGCGCTTTTCCCGCCGAGACCGTGGCTATCTATCGGTTGGTTAAAGCCGGAAGGATAGAAGAGGCCCTGGCTATCTATCGCTGGTTCATGCCTGTGCTGGAGCTGGACATTCATGCCAAACTGGTACAGTATATCAAACTGGCTGAAGTCCAGACAGGCATTGGCAGCGAATATGTAAGGGCCCCCCGCTTGCCGCTGGTAGGTAAGGAAAGGGAAAAAATATTGAGCACCATCGGCGAATGTGTGGCCAGCAGGCCTGCTCTCCCGGATTACCTGGCTATCCAACTGGAGAAAACTTACGTTAATGGGTGAACCAAACGTTGATTTCCGACGGTCGCTGGGACTGCTGGACGCCACCATGGTCGTAGTAGGATCCATGATCGGCTCGGGTATCTTTATTGTAAGCGCCGATATCACCCGTAACGTGGGGTCCGCAGGCTGGTTGCTGCTGGTCTGGGTCCTCACGGGGCTGCTGACGCTGACGGCAGCGCTCAGCTATGGCGAATTGAGCAGTATGTATCCCAAGGCAGGCGGACAATACGTTTATCTCAAAGAATCCTTTAACCCCCTCGTGGGGTTTTTATATGGGTGGAGTTTTTTCGCGGTCATTCAGACCGGCTCTATCGCGGCCGTAGGAGTGGCTTTTTCTAAATTTGCCGCCTATATTTTCCCTGCGCTGAGCGAGAAACATATATTGGCAGATCTGGGCTTTATGCAGATCTCCGCTGCCCAGCTGACCTCGATCTTGCTGATCGTCTTCCTTACCTATATCAATACACGGGGTGTTAAGGAGGGGAAGTGGATCCAGACCCTCTTCACCCTGACCAAGATCGCCGCCCTGGCCGGATTGATCCTGTTCGGATTCGTCCTGGCAGCCCGCGAGGATATAACCGTGGCCAACTGGAGCACCGGTTTTTCTTTGGGTAAGCTGGATGCCGCAGGCAGCCTCCTGCCTTATACGGGACTGGCAGCCCTGGGGGCTATCGCGGGAAGCATGGTGGGAAGCCTGTTCAGCAGCGATAGCTGGAATAATGTCACTTTTATCGCGGGAGAAATAAAAAGGCCGGAAAGGAATATCGGCCTGAGCCTTTTTCTAGGCACCTTAATCGTAACGGCCATTTATGTGGCTATTAATCTGATGTATACCACTGTACTGCCGCTTCACGGGATCGCATTCGCGGAAAATGACAGGGTTGGGGTAGCGGCTTCCCAACAGATCTTTGGGAATAACGGTACGCTGGTAATCGCTGCTTTGCTGATGGTCTCGACTTTCGGATGTAATAATGGACTGATCCTTTCGGGGGCCAGGGTGTATTACACGATGGCAAAGGATGGCCTGTTCTTCCGTCAGGTAGGGCTGCTGAACAAAAATGCCGTGCCGGCTAAGGCCCTGTGGATGCAATGCGTCTGGGCATCCCTGCTCTGCCTGAGCGGGAAATATGGAGAATTACTGGATTATGTCATTTTCGTGGTGCTGATATTCTATATCCTTACCATCATCGGCATTTTCAGGCTGAGAAAGCGCAAGCCTTACCTGGCGCGTCCTTACAAGGCCTTCGGTTACCCGGTCCTGCCGGCGCTCTATATCATTCTGGCGAGTTGTATTTGTATTTTGCTGTTCATTTACAAACCGAAATTCACCTGGCCCGGATTAGGCATTGTCCTGCTGGGCATTCCGATATATTATTTTGTCAAAGGCCGTTATCCTGCGGACGCCGATTCCGGTCAGCCCGACGCTGATCCGGGTCATTTCTGACCCTGGCTGCCAAACGCCGGCCGGCCCTGGCAAAAAAGTTTAAGCCGGCATTACTGCTGGTTTTGGTTAATGAATCCCTGCTATTCTTAGCAGGGATTTTTTGTAATTAACATTTCGTTAACAATTTTCATATTTATCAGATTATTAATATGTTTTGTCGATTTTTTAAGGCATTTCGCAATAGGACAGATTTAGGGTAGCAGCATTCCGTGATTTTCCGGTGTCTAGATATTATCTAACATATGGTCATTAGTTTGGATATTATTTAAGCTAATGTCATCTAATTAGTGGGTGTCTAAATAAAACCGAAACTCACATGAGAAAATTATGTACTTTATCAGCCTTGCTGATACTATCGCTGCTGGCCATTGGCCAAATTAGAGTCATAACAGGCAGGGTCACCGACCCGGAGGGACAGCCCATATCTTTCTCCACGATCCGCATTAAAGGGACCAAAGCGGGAACAAGCGCCGATGCCGACGGGAATTTTTCCATCAAAGCCAGGCCGGGGGATGTCCTGGTAATCTCCGGAACCGGCATCATTATCAAAGAGGTGAGCGTAACGGATGCTGTTGCGCTTAATACGATCCAGGTTACCCGCAGTACAACCCCTCTCGCTGAAGTGGTGGTTACTGCCCTGGGTGTCCAAAGGCAATCCAAAGAATTGGGATATTCAACGGCAAAGATCAGTAATAAGGATCTGACACAGGCCAAGGTTATCGATATCTCTACGGGCCTTGCCGGTAAGGTCTCCGGCCTGCAGGTGAACCTTACCAGCAATAGCGTAAATCCAAGCACCCGCGTCGTTCTAAGGGGCAACCGTTCCATCACCGGTAATAATCAGGCTTTAATGGTCCTGGATGGAGTTCCCATTGATGATATCAGTTATATTAATAAGATCAACGCAGAAGATGTTGAAAATATAAGTGTATTGAAAGGCGCCGTTGCGGCAGCCATTTATGGCTCCAAAGCGTCGAACGGGGTGATCGTTATCACTACCAAACATGGTTCAAGGGCCAGGTCCGAGGTGAAAGTGAGTAATACTACTTCTTTGGAAACGGTGTCTTACATGCCAAAATTCCAGGACAGGTTTGGTTCCTATGGTGGGGAAGGGTTTGCTACCAATCCCGATGGTACGGTGGACTATGTCCCTTACGAAAATCAAAGTTATGGTCCCGCTTATAATGGGGCCCTGGTGCCTTTGGGTTATGGCGTTCCTGTTTTTAATGCGGATGGCACCGTTAACCACCTGGATACTAATTTTGTCAGGTATTCACCTATAAAAAATAATAGGAAAAAATTTTTTGAGACGGGTCTAACCAATCAGTTCGATATCTCTTATTCCGCCGGTGACGATCGGGGGACATTTTATATGGGCTTTCAGGATGTGAGCGTCAAGGGGGTAGTGCCTAAGGATAAATCACGGAGAGACAATGTCCGTCTGGGCGGTTCAAAAAATTACGGCAATTTTAAAGTAGAGTACACGGTGTCATACAACCAGCAACTGGTTGATATGGCTGGCTTAAGTTATAATCAGACCAATGGGGGCGTATTTTCCGGCAGGCCCCTCTATTTCGAAGTGATCAATAACCCGGCACACGTTCCCCTTGTTTATTTCAAAGATTGGCAGCATAATAAATTTGCGGACCCGAATGGTTTTTTTGATGCTTATGCCACCAATCCTTACTGGACCATCGATAATTCCAGGAGAAAGACCAATACATATGACCTGCTGGGTAATTTGGACCTTTCCTATAAAATTACTTCCTGGCTGAATATTTCCGACAGGTTTGGCATAACCCAAACATTTTCAAACCTGAAATATACAAGGGATGGCATCACATTCGCACCCTGGGCTATTGCCGATCCCTGGGGAGCGGGTAATATTCCCAGCAGTCAGAAATTCCTGTCCCCATCCGAATATGATGAATCCTTTTTGGAGCAGCGGTTGAATAACGACCTGATCGTTGGTTTTGATAAAACCTATGGAGATTTCTCCGTGAAAGCCCTGGCAGGTCTTAATGTAGCCCAGCGCCATCAGACGGACCAGTATTTGCAGGGAGATGCTTTGCAATTCCCCGGTTTTTATAGTATTTCCAGCGCTTTAGGAGTGCCTGGTTTTAATCAGTTGATTTACCGTCAGCGGGAATATTCCGTTTACGAGGATGTCACGGTAGGGTTTAAAGATTTCATTTTCCTGCATGCGTCCAACCGTGATGAGTGGAATTCCGTGCTGGATCCAGGCTTACGCCACTTTGAATATCCCGGAGCGGATGTCTCTTTTATTTTTACGCAGGCGATTGAAGGCCTGAAGGGCAATAAAGTACTGAACTATGGCAAGATCAGGGGCGGTTATTCGCATGTGTCCAATATCAACCTGGGGGGAAATCCCTATGGCGCCTATTCGCTGGTCACCCCTTACGTAACGGGTGGGCCTGCTACGAATATACCTACTTTTGTAAATGGCTTTCCTTTCGGCTCTATAGGCGGATACGCGCAAAGCACCAAATTTCTGAACCCGTTGGTCAAGCCTGAGATCACAACGGAGTATGAAGCGGGCCTGGAATTGGGCTTTCTCAATAACCGGATTTATTTTTCAGGGGACTATTACCAAAGCAAATCAAAGAACCAGAACCTGACCGCTCAGATCTCCCCGGCAACCGGCTTTACTTCCAAGGTCGTGAATGCCGGCCTGGTCACCAATAAAGGGTTGGAATTCGACCTGACGTTGATCCCTGTAAAAACCAGGGCCTTGACCTGGAACCTCGGCATTACCTATGCCCATTATAGCAGCCTGCTGAATGAATTGCAGCCGGGGGTAACGGAATTGCAATTAAGTACTTTCGCCAATTATCCCGTGGGTGTTGCCGGCGGAATATACGCCGTTCAGGGCCAGCCTTATCCTGTAATAAAAACAACCGACTGGCTAAGGGATTCTCTGAGCGGCAGAGTGATCGTAGATCCGGTAACCGGGACGCCTACCGTGGACCCTAATGAAAAGATTTATGGTCATACTAATCCTGCCGATATCTTAGGCATCACCACTTCGGTGACCTACAAAAATTTTACTTTCTCAGCAGTAGCCGATTACCGGGGCGGCAATTTTATAATGAATTCAGTGGGTGAGAACATGGATTTTACGGGTATTTCTTTTCATTCTGCAGAAAATGGCCGCCAGCGTTTTATTTTCCCCAATTCAGCCGTCCTGCAGGGCGGGAAATACGTGCCTAATACTTCCATTGCCGTATCTAATGGCGGCAATATCGGTGGGCAGGGCTTCTGGCCTACAGTCTATACTTCCGGGATCGGCAGCCCCTATATTACCAGCGCCGCTTTCTGGAAATTGAGGGAGGTCGCTATTACTTACCAGTTTCCTGCGAGCCTGTTGGCTAAGGTTTCTTTTATCAAAAAGGCCAGCATTGGCCTGGTGGGAAGGAACCTGTTAATGATAAGGCCTAAATCCAATTTTTGGACCGATCCCGAATTTAATGATAATAGTGTGTCTGGCATTGGCACAAACGGGAAGGGCACCGCTAATGCCATAGGCTCGACTTCGGAATTCCAGACACCTCCGACAAGGATTTTCGGCGCCAATCTTACATTGACCTTTTAAATGGTCCGATATCCAATGCATCCTGGTATCCTATGAATCGTAAACAAGCTTTAAAATTTAGGGTTATGAAAAAATTAACGATCATTCTTTTTATTACTGCATTTATCGCGGGCGGGTGCGGTAAGAAATTCCTGGATATCAATCAAAACCCCAATCAGCCGACCCAGGTGGGGCTTACCGTTATACTTTCCGGGGCGCTGCAGGGCTCGGTCAATGACCTTGCACTCGATTTCCCTAACGTCACGAGGTGGGACGCTTACTGGTCGAGAAGCGGAAACTATGTGCCGGATGTGCAAACCGAAGCATACAGTATTCCCAATAACTATACCGATGGTGAGTGGACCCGGATCTATCTTACCCTGAATGCGTACCATAATATGGAAATGCAAGGCAAGGGACAAAAACTATCTTTCTATATTGCGGTGGCAAAGTTGATGAAGGCTTTTCATTTTTCTATTTTGGTGGACGTCTTTAATAATGTGCCTTACACCAATGCCTTCGATCCATTGAATTCCGTACACCCTACCTACGACAAGGGGGCGGACATCTATGCCGATCTGTTCAAGCAGATCGACAGCGCCATTGTTGATTTTGACCTGGCAAAAAATACGGTTACCACCCAGGATCAAGCCTTTGACGGGGTATATGGTAAGTTGAGCGCCAGTGATGAAATGGATGCCTGGATAAGATTTGCCAATACAATGGAATTGAAATTATTGATCCATGAGTCACAGATCTCAGGCCAGGCATCTTTCATTGCCTCCCAGATCGCTAAGATTGTGGCCAACGGCAGGGGATTTATCGGGGCCGGCCAGGGAGCTGCGGTAAACCCGGGCTATTCCAATTCTACCAATAAGATAAGCCCGTTCTATGGCGTTTTCTATTTAGTGACGGCCCCTACCACCAATGTCGCCTATTACAGGGCGAATACATACGCCGTTAATTTCTATAACAATGCCCATGATCCAAGGGTTGGCTATTTCTTCGGCCCCGTCCCCAATACCACCAGCACATACGCAGGTAATTTTGATGGCGATCCTGCTGCCGTACCCAATACCAATACTTCGCCCATAGGGCCCGGCGTGCTGAAAGGACCGACGCAGTATATGTGGTTGTTGTCTGATTTTGAAAGCCTTTTCCTTCAGGCAGAAGCGGCGCAAAGAGGATGGATCGCCGGATCCGCGCAAACCTTCTATGAGTCGGCGATCACACAATCTTTTGTCTATCTGTACCAGAATGCGGACAATTCAATATCCGGAACTCCTGCTGCCGATGCGGCGACTTACTATACACAGGGAATTGCAAACGTTGACTGGGCGGCTTCGACCGATAAACTAACGGCGATCCTCACGCAGAAATGGGCTGCTTTGGATGGGATCAACTGGGAGGAAGCCTGGACGGATTTCAGAAGAACGGGCATCCCTGCGCTGCCGATATCGGCTTCCAATACGCATGTAGTACCGAAGATCCCGATAAGATTCCTGTATCCGCAGGTAGAATTGAATACGAATGGCAGCAATGTGCCGCCATTACCCGCGAATGCGCAATTTACGTCTGCCATTTTCTGGAATCAATAAAAACTATATATAATGAAAAGGAAATCATCTATAATTCATTGGCTCATGGTCCTTGCGGCGGTGACCGTGGCTATTGCCTTTTCCAGCTCCTGCCTGAAAGATAAGGGACCGGTACAGGATTTCTCACAAAGCCCCGCCCTCGTAGGTTTTCAATATACCGGGAATTCGGCTGCCGCTTTCTCACAGTCTTTGTTACCGCAGCCGAATGACAGTGTCCACCTGGAAGTGACGCTTTCGGTGGCAAGCCTTACGTTAGGTTCGACGGTAACGGTGACCATTGCGCCTGACCAGGCAACCCTGGACAATTACAATAGTGCCAATTCCACCAGTTATACCCAGCTAACGTCCGATAGTTACATCCTGCAAAACGGGGGTAAGGTAACCATCAATCCGGGCCAGCAGATCGTAACGATGACCATCAATTTCGACGGTACTAAAGTAGATTTTACCAAGACCAATGCCCTGGCGCTCAAAATGACCAGTGCCCAGGGGGCCACCATTGCCACCAACCTGAATACCGCCATCTATTTACTTAAGTTGAGGAATATCTATGAGGGGAATTATGTCCAGAGTGGCAATCGTATTGGTTATAATGGAGCTACCCCGGGTAGCGGAGTCGCCTATACGATCCCTCTTTCAGGAACCTATCTTCTTTCAACGGTTACGGTGACCAGCGTAACGGCGCCTTTTGCGGATCTGGGCGGCTTTACCATACTTTTGACCATTGACCCGGCCACCAATATGGTTACCATAACAGACGATCCTTCCAATCCCAGCGGATTCACCGGAGAAGGTAATGATGGCGCTGCCAGCACCTATAATCCCGGTACGCATACTTTCGATTTGCATTACAAATATCTGAATGGTGCGGGTCACCTGCGTCACATCGATGAAACTTTGGTATTGGCGTCTTAATAATTTTTTTCCAGGCTATTTTTCATCGTATCCTATTGATTGTCAGTGTTTATCTCTTTAATGCACCCCAATCTCCCGCAAGTGCCTTCTTGGCCTGTTGCCAGTTCCCTTTTACCTTTGACTCTCCAAGGTTAAGTAATCAATAAAAACAGTGAAATGAAAGTAGTTTTAATCGGGACTACCGGTTTTACAGGCAAGGCAATTCTCCTGGAGCTCCTCGACCGTGATCACTTTGTCACCGCTATCGCCCGCCATCCTGAAAAGCTGGGTATTCATCACCCCAGCCTCACTACCAAAGCTGGAAATATGCTGGATGAACAACAGGTCATTGCCCTGGTAAAAGGCCATGATGCTGTTGTCAGTGCTTATAATCCGGGATGGACCAATCCAAAGATCTACGAGGAATATCTCGAAGGGGCGCAGACGATACAGGCCGGCGTTAAAAAAGCCGGAGTAAAAAGGTTATTGGTTGTCGGAGGCGCTAGCAGCCTGGAAATAAAGCCGGGCGTTCAATTGATAGACACGCCTGAATTTCCTACCCAGTTTAAGGCCGGCGCTTCGGGAGGCCGTGATTACCTGGCGATCCTGAAAAAAGAAAAGGAGTTGGATTGGACCTATTTTAGTCCCGCCATCCTGATGAATTCTGGGACTTCCGGCGTCCGGAAAGGCGTCTACCGTACCGGCCTGGATCAGCCTGTCTTCGATCAGCAGGGAAAAAGTGTTTTGTCTGTGGAGGACCTTGCCGTGGCGGTCGTGGATGAGTTGGAACATCCCAAACATATCCGGCAGCGATTTACGGCGGCTTACTGATTTGCGTTCGCTGGCGCCTGGTTGCCGTCTTTTATGCTTGAATCCCGGATTGTCAGTTCCGTCTCCAGGATACGCTTCTCGAACACCGTGACCGGTCGTTTGCTTTCGATGAGCTGGATGAGCATTTCCGTGGCTAGTTTCCCCATCTCCAGGGCGGGCTGAACTACTGCGGTCAGGGAAGGATTGAAAATATCCGCCGAGATGGAATTGGTAAAACCTACCAGTCCTATTTGTTGCGGGATGCGGATCTTCCTCTTGCTGAGTTGGCTTAGCGTAGTGGTGCTCAGCCGGTCAGAAGCGGTAAAGATAGCGTCCGGCTTATCCGGTAACTGTAATAATTCCTCCAAGGCCTGGCAGGTCTCCTCCTGGATCATCCCCCCGTGCTGGCAGAATTTGATATAGCGATCGTCCGGCTTCAACCCCGCATCCTCCAATGCTTTCCTGTACCCCGCCAATCTCTCCAGGGTGATGGAAAGGCTGCCCGAGCTGGTAATATGGGCAATACGTCTGAATCCCTGCTGCAAGAGATGTTGGGTTGCTTCATAGGCCCCCTTATAATTATTGGCAATGACGGTGTGCGTATGGATTTCGTCCGTTACCCGGTCGAAGAGGACAATGGGCAGCCCTTTTTGGTGTAGTTTCACCAGGTGATCTACATTTCTTGTCTCGGCAGAAAGGGAAATGATCAGTCCGTCGACGGACCGGGAAGAAAGATGGTCGCTGTTGGACACTTCCCTTTCATAAGACTCCTGGCTTTGGGTAATGATGACATTATAGTCCTTGTTCTGGGCGATGGATTCAATCCCGTTGATCACCTGGGAAAAAAAATTATTGTCGATATTACAGACGATGACGCCGATGGACTTACTGCGTCCTCTTTTGAGGCTTTGGGCGATGGGGTTGGGCTTATAATTATGCTCGCTGGCATAAGCCAGAACAGCCTCTTTCGTCTCCCCGCTTATTTCATGGCTGCCACGCAGCGCTTTGGAAACAGTGGATATGGATAGGTTGAGCGCTTTGGCAATATCCTTTATGGTTAAGGCCTCGAATTTCATTCGTAGATAATGTCTTTTAGTGGTCGAATGGAGCCTTCGGGTTCATTTAGTATTTGCCGCAATCGTTTTCGTAAAAAAAGTCTGGTTTTTAGCCGTATTATATTCAATAACGCTGTACACTTGTCAATAATTCCCCCGGCCGACTGGTTAAAGGTAACGAACTGTTTATTAAATAGGAGCTTGCTGAATCTATGAGTGATCTTTTTAATCTGAAAGGTAAGACGGCCCTGGTCACCGGTTGTAATAAAGGGATCGGCCGTTCAATGGCGCTGGGCCTGGCGGAAGCCGGTGCGGACATTATCGGCGTTTCGGCCTCCCTGGAATTGCAGGGCAGCGCCATCGAAAAAGAAATATTGGCGCTGGGCAGGAAATTTACTCCCTACCAGGCAGATCTCACCAGCCGGGAATCCCTCTACAAATTTATCGGAAAAGTCAAAAAAGACAATGAGCGGGTGGATATCCTGATCAATAATGCCGGGATGATCCTGCGGCAGCCCGCCGCGGAGCATTCGGATGAGTACTGGGACAAGGTATTGTCGATCAACCTGGACGCTGCTTTCATCCTGGCCAGGGAATTCGGCCGGGATATGATCGGCCGGGGTTCGGGGAAGATCATTTTCACCTGCTCCCTGCTTAGCTTTCAGGGGGGGATCAACGTTCCTGGTTATGCCGCCAGCAAAGGCGCTCTCAGCAGTCTCGTTAAAGCGCTGGCCAATGAGTGGGCTTCCAGGGGGGTGAATGTGAATGGCATAGCGCCGGGGTATATCAGCACCGATAATACGGAGGCTCTCCGGAATGACCCGGTGAGAAGTAAGTCCATCCTGGACAGGATACCCGCAGGCCGCTGGGGAGAGACGGATGATTTCAAAGGGCCGGCTGTGTTCCTGGCTTCCGGGGCCGCTGATTATGTGCATGGCACGATCCTTACCGTAGACGGAGGCTGGATGGGAAGATAGAGACCCTTCGGCGGAGCGCACAGAACAATTACAAAAACTTAATCGGATAAAAAATGGAAATACGATTCGAACATAGCCCCAGGGAGACCAGTGAAATGAAGACGGAGGAATTGCGATCGGCCTTTCTTACGGAGAATTTAATGCAGGACGATACCGTTCAATTACTATATACGCATTATGACCGCGTCATCGTCGGCGGCGTTAAGCCGGTAAAGACCAAACCTACCCTGGATACCCACCCGGAATTAAAAGCGGATTATTTTCTCCAACGCAGGGAATTAGGGATCATTAATGTGGGAGGGGAAGGAAAGATCCTGGCGGATGGCGCCTCCCATGAACTGGGCAAAATGGATTGCCTTTACCTGGGTAAAGGAGTGCAGAAAGTAAGTTTTGAAAGCGCCGATGCACAGGACCCGGCCCTGTTCTATTTGATGTCTACTCCGGCCCATGCTACTCATCCCATTCAGTTCCTGCCCAAAGAAAAGGCGCTTCCAACGGATATGGGTACGTTGGAAACTTCCAACGCAAGGACGATCTATAAATATATCCATGCGGAGGGCATTCAGAGTTGCCAGCTTGTCATGGGGTTGACTATCCTGAAGAAGGGCAGTGTCTGGAATACGATGCCTGCGCATACGCATACCCGGAGAATGGAAGCTTATTTTTATTTTGATGTTCCGGAACAACAGCGTGTTTTTCATTTCATGGGACTGCCTTCGGAGACCAGGCATTTGCTGATAGCCAATCACCAGGCCGTCGTTTCCCCACCCTGGTCGATCCATTCCGGATGCGGCACCAGCAACTATTCCTTTATCTGGGGAATGGCCGGTGAAAATTACACTTATACCGACATGGATCTGGTATCCATCGGCGACCTTCGGTGATTTTTATCTATATTGGACCTTATTAATTAATTGTACGACATGTCACAAACCCCAATGGGAAGGTACCGGTGGACGATTGTTGCCTTGCTGTTCTTTGCTACCAGTATCAATTATATCGACCGGCAGGTGATCGGGCTCTTAAAGCCTACTCTTACCACGGCATTCGGATGGGACAACACCACCTTCGGAACGATCAACGGGATATTCCAGTTCTTTTACGCTTTTGGCTTGCTGGCTTTCGGAAGGATCGTCGACAAAGTGGGTACTAAGATCGGGTATACTATTTCGATTATTATATGGAGCATTGCTGCCATGGCGCATGCGCTGGCCCGTTCCACCTTCGGCTTTACCATCGCCCGTTCGGGCCTGGGCCTGGGAGAAGCCGGCAATTTCCCCGCTGCTATCAAGACGGTGGCGGAATGGTTTCCCAAAAAAGAAAGGGCGCTGGCTACGGGGATCTTTAATTCCGGGACGAATATCGGCGCTGTGATCGCACCCATTATAGTACCCTGGATCCTGGGGGTTTACGGATGGCAGATGGCATTTATCCTAACGGGCGCTTTGGGATTTATCTGGTTGATATTCTGGTGGTTGGTCTATGAGATCCCCTCCCGGAAAAAAGGTCTTAGTAAAGAAGAGTTCGATTATATACATAGCGATGAGGAAGATAGGATGCCGGATGTGGCCACGGCGGCTACGTCCGGTTCTGTGGTTTCCTGGAACCAATTGCTGAAGGTGAGACAGACCTGGGCTTTTGTATTTGGTAAATTCCTTACGGATCCGATCTGGTGGTTTTTTCTGTTCTGGCTGCCGGGTTATTTCAGCGATACCTTCAATCTCAATCTCTCCAAGCCGGGCTGGCCCCTGGTGATCGTCTATTCTTCCACTACGATCGGCAGTATCGGAGGTGGTTATCTTTCTTCCTGGCTGATTAAGAAAGGCTGGCCTGTTTATAAGGCCCGTAAGACCGTGATGCTGATCTTCGCGGTCTGCGTAGTGCCCATCGTCACGGCAAGATTTTTTGACAATATGTGGATCATTGTGGCCCTTATCAGCCTGGCGGCGGCGGCTCATCAGGCCTGGAGTGCGAATATCTTTACGACGGCTTCGGATATGTTTCCTAAAAGGGCGGTTAGCTCTATCATTGGTATCGGTGGAATGGCCGGCTCTGTGGGGGGGATCATCTTTCAACCGTTGGTGGGCTGGTTGCTGGATTATTTCACCCGGCTGGGGAATAAGACGCTGGGCTATAACCTGATCTTTCTTATCTGCGGATGCGCTTACCTGGTAGCGTGGGTGGTGATGCATTTTTTCGCTCCTAAAATGCAACGGGTGGAGCTGGATTGATTACGATCAAGAACTATTTTTTCGATTTACGCGATTTTTTTAGCGTGAATAGGGAAAGCTTTTATATTTGTCTCCTAAACTTTATTTTATGGGATTTGTATATAGCGAAGTTAAATTGGTTAATGCAGGGGATGTTGCTGTGGCTTGCCGGGGTATGATTGATGAGGAAGCAATAAGATCTATCAACATTACTGTCTTAGTGGATAGTAGTGTTTGCATGCTGACGATCAATGAAGATATTCAGGAATCTTTGCAATTACCTTTTGTGCGAAAGGACGTGGGGTTTACTGCTGATGGCAGTAAGATTGAGCGTGATGTTGTAGGTCCGGCACGGGTCGAATGGCAGAACAGAAGTTGTCATTGTAGTGCCATAGTCTTACCGGGTGATAGCGAGCCCATATTAGGTTTTATACCCATGGGAGAAATGGACCTGACGATATCGCCTAAGGAGCAGAAACTGGTAGGCAAGCATCATCCCGACTATCCTGTGCATCGGATTTAGTAGGATTATGGGCATTTACTAATGAACCTTGGATCATTTTATTTTTGTTGGAGGATATGGACCTGGCCGTATTACCCTCACAACAGAGGCTGGTCGTGAACCCTGCGCACCCGGAATACGCTTTGCTGAGAATTTAGCTTTTTACACCCGAAGCCCATATCGTCAGCCCGGTATTCGACACCTTGGTCTCCTGTTTCTTCAAACTTCGTATGGAAAGGGAATTGAATTAGTGTTATTTTCGGTCAATCAATAAATTGTCTGACATGCTTAGCTATCCCGTCCGTATTGCTCTGATTGCCGCCTTAGGTGGGTTTTTATTTGGTTTTGAGACGGTCGTGATCTCCGGCGCCGAGAAAATCCTTGAGAGGATTTGGTCTCTTAGCCCCTTTTGGCAGGGATTCACCGTGGCTTCAAGTTTACTGGGCACGATTATGGGCTCCCTGATCGCAGGTGCTCCTGCCAAAAAATATGGCCGTAAAAAAGTTTTGCAGGTCATTGCCGTATTCTTCATTGTAGCTGCAGTAGGCTGTGCATCCGTGTCCGCCTGGCTGCTGTTCATTGTATTCCGGATTATCGGAGGGATTGCTGTGGGGGCATCTTCAGTGGTCGCTCCTATGTATATCTCTGAAATTGCTCCTGCGAAACTGCGTGGCCGCCTGGCAGGCTCTTTCCAGTTGAATATCGTAGCCGGGATCTGTATAGCCTATCTGACAAACTATTTATTCGTTGGTCTGGGGGACGAAGCCTGGCGCTGGATGCTGGGGGTCATGGTCATACCGGCGGTCCTTTTCTGGATATTCCTTCGTAGCATCCCTGAGAGCCCCCGCTGGCTGATCCTGAACGATCGCGATGCGGAAGCCATTCCCGTGATGCAAAAACTAAAGGAGCAAAATGTGCAGGTGGCGATTCAGGCCATCCGTGATTCAGTGAAAGAACATAAAGAAGCCCTTTTCCAGAAAAGATATGCCAAACCCATTTTCTATGCGGCCCTGCTGGCCATGTTCAACCAGCTTTCAGGGATCAATGCCATCCTATACTATGCCCCGCGTATTTTTGAACTGGCCGGCTTTAGTAAGGCGGACTCCTATTCACAGCCCATCTTCATCGGTGCAGCCAATTTTATATTTACTATGCTGGCTATGACGCTTATTGATAAGTTCGGCCGCAAAAAATTATTACTGATCGGGTCTGTGGGGATGGTGGTTTTCCTCGGCTTTACAGCCAATGCGTTCCGGGGAACAATCGATGGGAATAGTCACCTGCTTTTGTACCTCATAGGCTTCATCGCCTTCTTTGCCTTTTCGCAGGGGGCCGTGATCTGGGTATTTATCTCTGAGATATTTCCCAATGCGGTCCGTTCACAGGGAGGATCCCTGGGCAGTTCCACCCATTGGATCATGGCCGCCATCATTTCCTGGACCTTCCCCGTGATCGTGGAAAAATTCCACCAGGGTGGATTTTATTCTTTTACATTTTTTAGTGTCATGATGCTGATCCAACTGATCTTTATCTGGAGGGTCCTGCCTGAGACCAAAGGCAAATCGCTGGAACAGATCCAAAAGGATTTGGGGATTGCATAAAAAATACATTATACAATTTACATATTTATGCTAAAGACAATTATTTACGCGATGGCCCTGGTCCCCCTGGTCAGCCACACAAGCTTCGCTCAGACCAACGATGAAAAAGCAGTCACACAAGCCGTGGAAGCTCTTCGCAAGGCCCTGGTCGACCCTGACAAATCCGTCCTGGACAAACTGGCGGCGGATGAACTGAGTTATGGGCATTCCAGTGGAGTGGTTCAGAATAAGGCTGAATTTATAGAAACACTCACCAGCGGCAAATCGGATTTTGTCACGATCGAATTAACCGGGCAGACTGTGAAAGTGGTAGGTAATACCGCTATCGTCCGGCATCATTTCTCCGCTACTACCAACGACGGCGGCAAGCCGGGTGCGGTGAATCTGTCTATCCTGCTGGTATGGCAGAAACAGAAAGGACAATGGAGATTACTGGCCCGCCAGGCGGTGAAAATTCAATAGGTTTACCACTCTTTAATACATTCGATAACATCAGCCCTCCATGCTCTGTAAATGCTAAGGTAAATTTCATGCTACAGGCGCATACGGCCGATAAGAACTGGCCTCTTCTTCCGGATGAAATACAGGCCCCTTCCCCCAATGAAACACAGCCAGGTAGTTTCTAAGGGTTTTTTTCAAACTTTGTCCAATTTGCAACTTCCATTTGTTATAAGGTGAACACAAAAATATTTCACCATTAAAATCAAACAAAATGAAAGAATTCTTACTGGTTTTCCGCAGGGACTTCGTAACGAAGGCAGTTCAACCCTCTCCCGAACAGATACAGGGAATGATGAAACCCTGGCAGGACTGGATGGGAAGCCTTGCCGCACAAAACAAACTGGCTGATGCCGGGAACCGCTTAAATTCCGAAGGAAGGGTTGTGAAACCAAACAATGTCGTTACGAACGGTCCCTATGTCGAAACAAAAGAAGCGATCGGAGGGTATATTATTATAAAAGCTGCCGATATGGATGAAGCGGCAGAGCTGGCAAAAGGATGCCCCATCCTGCAAATCGGCGGAAATGTGGAAGTGCGGAATTTGGTGGCGATGGACGACAATAGCTAGAAAAATGAAAACGACGGAGCTCATACCGCATTTATTCAGGACCGAGTACCGGAAAATTGTAACGGTACTCGGTAAAACATTTGGATTTGAGCACATAGAAACGGCGGAAGACATCTCCAGCGACACTTTTTTATTGGCCGCCGAGACCTGGGGGCAAAAAGGCATACCGCCGAACCCGGTAGCCTGGCTGTATACCGTTGCAAAAAATAAAGCAAAAAACCATCTGCAACGGGATGTTTTTTTTGCAAAAAATATAACACCGGCTCTGAAACACCTTTCAGAGTCGGCAGGCGAAATAGAAATTGATTTGTCGGAAAAGAATATCAATGACAGTCAATTGCAAATGATGTTTGCCATCTGTCATCCCGCCATACCGGTAGAAGCCCAGGTTGGCCTGTCGCTTAGGCTGCTTTGTGGTTTTGGTATTGAAGAAATTGCCGATGCTTTTCTGGCCGGGAAGGAGGCGGTTTATAAACGGTTGTCCAGGGCAAAAGAAATATTGAGGGCTGAAAAAATTAAAATTGAATTGCCTGCCGCCAGTGAAATAGGGCGCCGCCTGGAAGCCGTATTGGCGACTTTATATTTATTGTTTAACGAAGGTTATTATTCGAATTCCCAAAATTCCATTCTGCGTAAAGACCTTTGCGTGGAGGCGATTCGTTTGAATTATCTGCTCGTAGAAAATCAACCAACCGACACGCCGCAATCAAATGCATTGCTCTCTTTAATGTGCTTTCATGCCTCAAGATTCGAAGCCCGGATCGATCAGAACGGGGAAGCCATATTGTATGAGGATCAGGATGAAAGTTTGTGGAACAGGGAACTGATCGGGAAAGGCGAGTACTATCTCAACCGTTCGGCCTCCGGATCCCGGCTTTCAAAATATCACCTGGAAGCAGCCATTGCCTACTGGCATACGCATAAAAAAGACAGCCCGGAAAAATGGGAGAATATTTTACAGCTTTATAATCAATTGTTGCAAATACAATATTCGCCCATAGCAGCTTTGAACAGAACGTACGCGCTGGCAAAAGCGAACGGGATCCGCGAAGGCATAACCGAGGCCGAAAAACTAAAACTGACCAATAATCATTTCTATTTTACTCTTCTCGGCGAATTGTATAAAGATCTAAACAGGGAAAAAGCCAGGGGATATTTTCGCCAGGCCCTTTCATTAGCCAAATCCCTGACAGACAAACACACTATCCAGCGTAAACTGGACCACCTTGACAATAGCTAAACCTGTCCTGGCTTGGGAATATCCGGCACAAATAAAAGAGGGTCAACAAAATACTTTAAGATTATTAGCGTTATATAGGATTGTAGCTGATATATCGACCCTGAACTCCAACCCGATGAAAAAAACATTACCTGTTCTGCAGGTATTATTTTTATTTATATTCCTGCCGGGAACCCGGGCCTGGGCCCAGATCAATGCGTATGCCAAGGTCACTGCTGTTGCCGGGACTGTCCTTAGCCTTTCCAATGCGAAGACGACCTACCACACCTTTGCGGCAGGCGAGCAAATCATCGTCATGCAGATGCAGGACTCTGTGATTGGTTCGGACACTACCGATAATGCTTCATTTGGAACCGTTGCCCATATAGTGAATGCCGGTAAATACGAAGTGGCTACGATCAACTCGGTAGCCGGCATGCCTGCCTCCATGACCCTTGCGGCACCCCTTAAGAATACATATAATACAGGAGCCAACGCAAGCGTGCAGATAATAAGCTTTAATACTCTGAGCGCGACGAATTATACTACCGTGGCCAATATCACCGGTGTAGCCTGGGATGGTAATGTGGGAGGGGTAGTGGCCTTCCAGGTCGGAGGCACCCTGACCCTCGCCAATTCGGTCAATGCGGATGGTTTGGGGTTTCGCGGAGGGGCTTTTTCTACCATGTACGAATCTTCTTGTGAGCCGAATGTCTATGATACTGTTTCAAGCCATTATGCTTATAAAGGCGAAGGGATCTATGCTAGTCCCACTATAAATTATACGAAACATACGGGCCGGGCGCCCCTTCTGAACGGGGGCGGCGGGGGCAGCGATGATAATGCAGGAGGGGGCGGAGGTAGTAATTATACCGCAGGTGGGCAGGGCGGACAGGGCTGGACTTGTACTCCGGGAAATGCCTCCGGTGGCTTAGGGGGTATTGCCCTCGGCGCCTATATCACCGGTTCCAGGATATTCATGGGCGGTGGAGGAGGGGGCGGACAGGAAAACAATAATGTGGGGACAGCAGGGGCGGCCGGTGGAGGCATTGTCCTGATCAAAGCCAATACGCTCACGACCAGTTGTACGGGATCCGTGAAGATATCCGCCGCCGGACTGGCAGCCGCCACCAGCGGCAATGATGGCGCGGGCGGTGCAGGGGCAGGGGGTACCATTGTCCTGCAGGTGAATACATTCAGCGTACCTTCCGGCTGTCCTCTGACGGTGCAGGCCAATGCGGGAAATGGGGGCAATGTGGGCGACCCGAATGCTCACGGCGGAGGTGGTGGCGGAGGGCAGGGCGCCGTCATCTACTCATCGTCCATACCCACGACGAATGTGACCTCTACTACCAATAATGGTATCGGCGGATTGAACAGCAGCAGCGCCGGAGCCGCCAGTGCCGGTAGTGGCAGCGGTACCAATAATGCCGGAATATTGCTTACATCGACGGTATTACCCATAAATTTTATTTCTTTTACCGCGGAAAAGAATGAGAAGGATGTCATTCTGAATTGGACAACAGGCACGGCCAACCAGCATGTATCATTCAATGTTCAGCGTTCTGCCGACGGGATCAGCTTTCAAACGATCGGGACGGTGAATGGCATAGCAGACGCCGCATCTCAGAATGACTATTCCTTTACGGATAGAAATCCCAGTGCCGGCACCAATTTTTACCGGATCTCAGCAATCGGCTTGTCCGGCGGTGAGACTTATTCTACTATCATATCGGTCAAATTCTCCGGATCGACCCAACCATTCAATATATTCCCGAATCCTTCCAACGGCCAATTCTCTATCCGCGTGCAGGTAGCCAATGATCAGCCTTTTTCGGTATCGATCGAAGATTTGGCAGGGAGGAGGGTCTATGCCGGTGTATTCCAATCTTCCGGTAGCCTTATCCCTATTAGGATTGGAAAACCGTTGGCGCCCGGTATCTATGTTGTACGGTTAAAGGGTAATGGGCCGGACCGGACTGGGAAACTGATCATGAAATAAAAGGAATGATCATGCTATAATAATTTGACAAGCTCGTCGGTATTCGGAAGGATGCCTCTCATTTCTTTGGGAATTTCTTTTGTTGTTCGGTAAGTTGCCACCCCCATTGCTTTATCAATGGTTTTTATGGCGAATTCCACGACAGTATTGTTCTTCTCTTTACAGAGGACAATACCCATACTGGGATTTTCATTGGGCAATTTTACCTTTTCGTCCAGAACATTCAAATAGAAATTGAGCTGCCCCGCATATTCCGGCTTAAATTTTCCGCGTTTTAATTCAAAAACAACCAGGCATTGTAGGTTACGGTTGAAGAATAATAAATCAATAAAGAATTCTTCTCCGCCTATCTCCAGCCGATATTGATTACCGATAAAAGCGAAGCCCGTGCCCATTCTCATGATGAAGTTTTTAATATCCGCTACGACTTTTTCTTCGAAAACCCGCTCTGGGAATACAGATTTGCGTCTATATGATGTTCCAAAAGAGCTACCGACCAATACTGAGTAGCCGCCTGTTCTATGTAAAAAAACCTTTCCTGAAGATGTTTGCATTTATTAAGAATGAGAATGTGATGAGTAAAACTAATTCCGAAGAATTGTTCCCTGAATTCAGCCTCAGTCAGTTGGTCCGCAGCAGACTCTTCTTCCTTATGTCTACGAATCTTTCGTATTTCTGCAGTCGCCGACTGCAGAAATGAATCTGCTAATTTGTCGGGCAATTGGCCAGTCACCAACTGGCCAATTGGACTATCCTTATAAGCTTCAAAAAACTGCCTCATATTTTTAAGGTTGCTAAATGAAAATCCTCTCAACCCTGGAAGCTGTTTTTGCAGATCTTCGGCTATTTGCCCTATGACTTTTGCCCCCCATTTCTCCGTTGCTATTTTATCGGATAACATCTTTCCGGTCTTAAAATAGAGTAGTAGTTGTTCTTTATTTACCAGCCTGGCGGCTATATATCGGCTCTGAATAATGTTCAGCTTCAGGTCAGTTATAAACTGGAGATATTTTTTGTCCATAGTAGATAGGTTTAATAGTGAAATCAATATACTTAGTCGTTATAAAATTACTAATAATATTAGTGTGATAGTAAAATATTTAGCTGTTTTGAAAATTTGCATATCGCCCTTTGTTCCACAATCCCCGGCGGTGAAATTTGTACCTGAATTCAAAATTCTATCCTTATTTTCGATTTCAAACAGCTTGCATGCCAGGAGATACACTACACGTCAATAATAAGGCCGCCGGCCAGAACACTTATGATGCCATCGTGATCGGCTCTGGTATCAGCGGCGGATGGGCTGCAAAAGAGTTAACGGAAAAAGGATTGAAAGTGCTGATGCTGGAGCGGGGCCCCAACTTCGAACATATCAAGGATTACAAAACGGCTAATAAAGATCCCTGGGATTTCCCGCATCGGGGAAGCGCCACCTTACAGCAAAAAACAGATAACCCCGTGATATCAAAGGATTGGGCCATGTACGGCACGGCAGCACAGGAAGCCGTCATGGATTACTGGGTAAAGGAAAAGGATTGCCCTTATGTGCAGGTGAAGCCATTTGCCTGGTGGAGAAGTTATCAAATGGGAGGCCGCTCTATTCTATGGGGAAGGCAGAGCTACCGGTGGAGCGATATCGATTTTGAAGCCAATTCAAAAGAAGGGATAGGGATCGACTGGCCGATCCGTTACAGGGAAATGGCGTCCTGGTATGATCATGTAGAAAGATTTGCCGGAATTTCCGGTTCCAAAGAAGGCCTGGAGCATTTGCCGGATGGGCAGTTCCTGCCGCCGATGGAATTAAACTGCGTAGAGAAAGATGTGGCGGCACGGATAAAACAATCTTACAAAGGTCAACGGCATATGTTCATCGGCCGCGTGGCTAATCTCACGGCGGCGATACCGGGCAGAACGAAGTGTCAGTTTAGAAATCGTTGCTGGGAAGGCTGTCCCTTCGGCGGGTATTTCAGCACCCAGTCTTCCACATTGCCGGCAGCATTAGCGACGGGTAACCTCACGGTGCGCCCCTGGAGCATTGTGACAAAGATCCTCTACGATAAGGACACTAAAAAAGCGAAAGGAGTAGAAGTACTGGATGGGGAGACCAATAAGACCTATGAGTTTTATTCCAGGATCGTCTTCCTGAACGCATCCACGCTGAACAGCGCCTGGGTGCTTATGAATTCTGCGACGGATGTCTGGCCTGACGGATTGGGCAGCAGCAGCGATCAACTGGGGCATAACGTGATGGATCACCATTATATGCTGGGTGCGCAGGGCATAGTAGAAGGATATGAAGACAAATACTATTATGGCAGAAGAGCCAATGGGTTTTATATTCCGCGATTTGCTAACCTGTACGGCGATAAAAGAGATTTTTTACGTGGCTACGGCTTCCAGGGCAGCGCCAGCCGGGAAGGATGGAAAAGAGATGTAGCGGAGCTAAGCATAGGAGCTGATTATAAAGAGGCACTTACGGAACCGGGCGCCTGGCATATCGGCGCCACGGGTTTCGGCGAAATACTTCCTTATCATGAGAACAAAATAACGCTGGATAAGAACAAAAAAGATAAATGGGGGCTCCCGGTCCTGGCAATGGATGCCGAACTGAAAGAAAATGAATTAAAAATGCGTAAGGATATAGTCAAAGAACTGGTAGCGATGTTCGAAGCGGCGGGTGTAAAGAACATCACTACCTGGGATAGTAAGGAATACGCGATTGGGCAGGGCATCCATGAGATGGGTACGGCAAGAATGGGAAAGGATCCCCGAAGTTCTGTCCTGAATCCGAATAACCAGGTATGGGATGCGACGAATGTATACGTGACGGATGGCGCCTGCATGGTGTCCTCCGCCTGTCAGAATCCCTCGCTCACCTATATGGCATTGACGGCAAGAGCCGCGGATCACGCGGTGAACGAACTCAGGAAAGGGAGCTTGTAATCACCATCTCAGGAGGTCTCTTACTGGCATTTTCTCCCACCATGACAGTACATGACGGATCAACGGGCATTCCGTTTTAAATTTGGCCATTGCCATATTGAAAAATCTCTAGCCCATGCAAGTTATATTTGGTATTATCTTTCACTTTATCGGCGGTTTCGCTTCCGGCAGTTTTTATATCCCTTTTAAAAAGGTGAGGGAATGGGCCTGGGAAAGCTATTGGATTGTCGGCGGTTTGTTCTCCTGGCTGATCATTCCACCCCTGGCCGCTTATATTACCGTACCTCATTTTGTGGAGATCATCTCCGGGGCATCCGCCTCCACGTTCTGGTGGACTTATTTCTGGGGTCTCTTATGGGGGATCGGGGGTTTAATGTACGGACTGGGCATGCGCTACCTGGGTATGTCCCTGGGTAACTCGGTATTGCTGGGCTTCACCTCCGCTTTCGGAGCCCTGGTCCCTTCCATTTATTACAATATCGTCCCCACGCCGGGGAAGACGACCTTTCATGAATTACTCACTACTCCCTGGGGGCGCATCGCTTTGGGGGGCGTCATACTCTGCCTGCTGGGAATATACATTTGCGGCAGGGCGGGGGTCCTGAAAGAAAGGGAATTGCCGGAGGAAAAGAAAAAGGAAAGCGTCAAGGAATTCAACCTGGTAAAAGGCCTCATCGTATGTACCATTTCCGGTATCCTCAGCGCTTGTTTCAACTATGGAATAGAAGCCGGCACTCCGATGGCTGAATTGGCCAATCAGTTCTGGAAGGAGGCGCACCCGCAGGCCACTACGGAATTCCTTTACCAGAACAATGTAACCTATATCGTGTTGTTATGGGGGGGGCTGACGACCAATTTTATCTGGTGTATGATCCTGAACGCACGCAACCGGACCTTTGGAGATTATACGAATAAGAATACCCCGCTGGCCCGCAACTATTTTTTCGCTGCGCTGGCCGGCACGATCTGGTTCCTGCAATTCTTCTTTTATGGAATGGGAGAGAGTCGCCTGGGTAATGGCGCCAGCTCCTGGATCCTGCACATGGCCTTCATCATTTTGGTCGCTAATTTGTGGGGAGTAGCCTTAAAGGAATGGAAGGGAGTGAGCGCTAAGACGCGGATCACGATCACATTGGGTATCGTTACCATCTTCCTGTCGGTATTGCTGGTGGGTTATGGTAATTCATTAAAATGAATTTATAAAGCAAAGCATATGTCTGTTACAACAACGAAATTCAAGCATGTCAGCTATTTATGGGATGAAAAAGCGGCGGCCACATTGGCTGGCGACGAAGTCGCCTTATTGATCTACCGGTCGAATCTTCTGGGGGCTGACCTCCGTCTTACGAATTATGGCGGCGGCAACACTTCCTGTAAGGCTGTGGCCAAAGACCCGCTCACCGGCCAGCCTACGGAGATCATGTGGGTAAAAGGGTCTGGCGGCGACCTGGGGACGCTGAAACGCAGTGGCCTGGCAGCCCTGTACACGGATCGCCTGCTCAGTCTGAAAAATGGTTACCGTGGAATAGAGTTTGAAGATGAAATGGTGGAATTGTTCAATCATTGTATTTACGATCTGAGCTCCAAAGCTCCTTCTATCGATACTCCTCTGCATGGATTTCTGCCTTTTGCTCATATCGACCACCTGCATCCTGATGCAGCCATCGCCATTGCCGCCGCAAAGGATGGTAAAAAGATCACACAGGAACTTTTTGGCGGTAAGATCGGGTGGGTGGAATGGCAGCGTCCCGGCTTCGACCTGGGCCTTAAGTTAAAAAAATGCCTGGACGAGAATCCCGGTATCCGGGGGATCATGCTGGGATCTCATGGACTCTTTACCTGGGGAAATACTGCGTATGAAAGTTATGTCAACACCCTCGAAGTGATCGAGATCTGCGCACAATACCTGGAAGATAATATTGGCAAAAAGCGTCCGGTATTCGGAGGGGCCCGGCTGCAGGCATCCCCGCAGGAAGAACGGTTCGCGAGGGCTGCCGCCCTTGCTCCCGTGCTAAGAGGGTTCTGTTCCTCAAAAGCCAGGATGGTAGGACATTTTACAGATGATGAGCGGGTATTGGAATTCATCGACTCCCATGACTTGGCCAAACTGGCGCCGATGGGCACCAGTTGCCCGGACCATTTCCTTCGCACCAAGATCAGTCCGCTGGTATTGGATCTCAGCACCACGGAAGATTGGAAGGACATTAAAAAATTAAAAGAAAAGCTGGCGCCGCAGTGGGAAAGCTACCGGCAAATGTATGCTCATTATTATGAGTCCTGCAAACATGCCAATAGCCCTGCTATGCGGGATCCTAATCCTGTCGTGATCCTTTATCCGGGAATAGGGATGTTCACTTTTTCAAAGGACAAGCAGACGGCCAGGGTAGCGGCTGAATTCTATATCAACGCTATTAACGTAATGAAAGGTGCGGAAGCCGTATCTTCCTATACTTCCCTGCCCAGGCAGGAAGCGTTCAATATCGAATACTGGTTGCTGGAAGAGGCGAAATTACAGCGGATGCCCAAACCAAAAGCCTTGTCCGGGAGAATAGCCCTGGTGACAGGTAGCGCAGGGGGCATTGGGAAAGCCATCGCCAAAAAGTTTGCAGATGAGGGCGCCTGTGTAATTATCAATGACAATGATGCCTCCCGTCTGGCTGCTGCCGCAGCCGAATTTCAGCAACAATATGGTAAGGATGGATTTGTCGCGGAGATCCTGGATGTGACGGACACGGACACGATACATAATACTTATCAATCCGCAGCCCTTGCATTCGGAGGGGTCGATATCGTAGTGAATTGTGCCGGCCTGTCCATTTCCAAACCTATCGAAGAGCACACGGAGAAAGACTGGGACCTCTTGTACGATGTCCTGGTAAAGGGACAGTTCCTCGTGACACAGGCGGGTGTAAAGATCATGCGCAAACAGGCTATTGGGGGAGATATCATCAATATCGTCAGTAAGAATGCCCTGGTATCCGGTCCGAATAATGCCGGCTACGGATCTGCAAAAGCGGCACAACTTCACCTCAGCCGGCTGAATGCGGCGGAATTGGGAGCGGATAAGATCCGGGTGAATGTGGTGAATCCCGATGCGGTCATCTCGGATAGTAAGATCTGGGCAGGAGCCTGGGCGGAAGGCCGCGCCAAAGCTTATGGCGTCAAGGTGGAAGAATTACCTGCTTACTATGCAAAGAGAACGTTGCTGAATGAGATCATTTTACCGGAAGATATTGCCAATGCCTGCTTTGCCTTTACCGGCGGCCTTTTGCACAAGTCCACGGGTAATGTGCTGAATGTAGACGGAGGAGTGGCCATGGCCTTTGTAAGATAATAACACCCGCCCCCTGACCCCCTAAAGGGGGATGAGAGCGGGGCATTAATGAAGCAACCAATGTCAAGAATCGCATTCACGATGAAGCTCTTTCCCGGTTATGAGGCCGAATACAAGCGGCGTCATGCAACGATCTGGCCGGAATTGCAATCCCTGCTGAAAGAGGCGGGCATTAAGGAATATTCGATATTTTTAGAGGAGGGGACTTTATTGCTCTTCGCTTACCTGGTGATTGAAGATCCGGCTAATCTCGACCGGCTTCCCGGCCATCCGGTCATGCGGAAATGGTGGGACCAGATGAAGGATATTATGGACTCTCATCCGGATCATTCCCCGGTGGTGCGCCAGCTGGAGGAAGTATTTTATATGCCGTAATTTTCCATTTCGGGGGAATCTCGAATCGGTTCGCCCCGAAGGGGAACCACAAAACGTAAACAACATGAAGCTCGAAAAACATACACTCGAACAGCACAATCAATCGGCCCTCAAAGAGCACCGTCGAAAATTTGATTTTGTCGCTGCCGGCCTTCCGGACGTAGAGAGCATCCTTCAAAAAATAATCGACTTCCAGGTCGCCATCCCCAGTTGGGCGCTCGGCACGGGCGGCACCCGCTTCGGACGTTTTTCCGGTGGCGGCGAGCCCCGCAGCCTGGAAGAAAAAATAGAAGACATCGGCCTGTTACATAGCCTCAATCGTTCCAGCGGGGCCATCTCCCTTCATATCCCCTGGGATATCCCGAAAGATCCGGCCGCTATCCGGATCCTGGCCGCACAACATGGCCTTCGTTTCGATGCGATGAACTCGAATACTTTCCAGGATCAGCCCGGGCAAACGCATAGTTATAAATTCGGGTCCCTGCAGCATGTCAACAAGGCGACGCGCCGGCAGGCCATCGACCATAATATCGAAGTGATCCGGCATGGCGTGGAACTGGGATCCGATTCCCTGACCGTCTGGCTGTCGGATGGCTCCTGCTTCCCGGGGCAGCTGAATTTCCGCCGGGCATTCCAGAACACCCTGGAAGGTCTGCAGGAGATCTATGCCGCCCTTCCGGCCGACTGGAAAATATTCGTCGAATACAAAGCCTTCGAACCGAACTTCTATTCCACCACGGTGGGAGACTGGGGACAATCCCTGCTCTATGCCTCCAAACTGGGACCAAAAGCCTATACGTTGGTGGACCTGGGCCATCACCTGCCCAATGCGAATATCGAGCAGATCGTAGCCCTGTTATTGATGGAAGGGAAATTAGGGGGCTTTCATTTCAATGACTCCAAATACGGGGACGATGACCTCACCGTGGGAAGCATCAAGCCCTACCAGCTATTCCTCATCTTCAATGAACTGGTGGAAGGAATGGATGCCCGTGGCATGAGCCACACGAAGGACCTGGGTTGGATGATCGACGCTTCGCACAATGTGAAAGATCCACTGGAGGACTTGCTGCAGTCTGTGGAAGCTATCCTGCTCACTTACGCACAGGCGTTGGTGGTAGACCGGAAGAAACTGTCGGAGGCGCAGTTGTCTAACGATACCGTTGCAGCGCAAGAGATCCTGCAGAGCAGTTTCCGGTCCGACCTACGGGCCCTGGTAGCGGAAGCGCGTCTGCGGTCCGGTGGCGCGCTGGATCCTCTGGCTTTGTACCGTAGTGCGAAGGTCCGTGAACATTTGATCAAAGAAAGAGGAGCTAAGACCGTAGCCACCGGGTTGTAAACCAATCAGAGGGGTTTCGGGTCGCCGCGGGCTTACCGAGACTTGCCATAACTTATTAATTTATTATGTCTGCGACCCCCGTTATAGCGATATTGGATACCGGAAAGACGAATAAAAAACTCTTCCTGTTCGATGAACATTATAAGATTGTATGGGAACAAGCGGCTTCCTTCTCGGGGACGACCGATGAAGAAGGCGATCCCTGCGAAGACCTGGACCAACTCACTGCCTGGGTGCAGCACTCTTTTCAGGAACTTGGCCGGCTCCCGGATTTCAGGATCCGGGCGATCAATTTCTCCGCTTATGGCGCCAGTTTGGTTCATATAGACGCGATGGGAACGCCGGTGGCTCCCCTGTATAATTATCTCAAGCCTTATCCGGCCGAACTGAAAAAGAAGTTCTACGATCGTTATGGGGGAGAGGTCACTTTCTCCATGCTGACAGCCTCCCCGGTGCTGGGCAGCCTGAATTCAGGGATGCAGCTTTACCGGATCAAGGAGGAACGACCGGAATTGTTTGGGAGAATAAGCTACTCGCTCCACCTGCCTCAATATATTAGTTTTTTGCTGACAGGGGAGAAATACTCGGATATTACGAGCATCGGTTGCCATACCAATCTGTGGAATTTCTCCCAGGACCATTACCATGAATGGGTTTACCGGGAAGGGATAATGGATAAGCTGGCCCCGGTCATGCCTTCTTCCAGCGTAATTCCTGTTCCGCGATCCTCTTTTGCGAATCCGGGCCTGGCTTCTGCGTCCGGCCAGCCCGGCCATTTGCCCGCCGGTATCGGCCTGCATGACAGCTCCGCTGCGATGATACCCTACCTGGAGAGTTTCCAGGAGCCCTTTGTGCTCATTTCCACCGGTACCTGGTGCATCAGTATGAACTCCTTTAACAAGACACCCCTGACTGTGGCGGAACTGCAAAAAGATTGTTTGTGTTATATGAGCTATCGGGGGCGGCCGGTAAAAGCCTCCCGTCTCTTTGCCGGTTATGAGCATGAACAGCAGGTTAAGCGACTGGGCGCCCATTTCCATAAAGCAGCCGCCTATGCGGCGACGATCTCTTTCGATCCCGACATCGTGTCTTTTTTACGCTTACGGGATCAGGAGCAGGGCATTGCTGCTATTGACTTACCGGTGACGGCTTCGGTATTTTCGCAAAGGAACCTGGACTCCTTCGATAGTTATGAGCAGGCTTATCACCGGCTGCTTATGGATATCATGGAGCAGCAGATCGCATCTACTCAACTGGTCTTAGCGGGAACGGAGGTGAAACGGATCTTTGTGGACGGCGGGTTCGGAAAGAACCAGGTATATATGCACCTGCTGGCCGCGGCTTTCCCGCATATCGAGGTATTTGCCGCCTCCATCCCCCAGGCAACCGCCATGGGCGCCGCCCTGGCTATTCATTCCCACTGGAATACCCAGTCCCTGCCCGGAGATATCATTGAGCTGAAATATTATAAATAGGACTTTAATTTCTCGCTTGCACCTTGTAGCTTGCATGTTGTGACCGAGAGGAAGTCAAACAACACGCAAAATAAGTTATTGATGAAAGTAGGCCTGTTCATTCCCTGTTATGTCGACCAGTTTTATCCGCAGGTAGGTATTGCCACCTTACAGTTATTAGAAAAATATGGATGCGAGGTAGTCTATCCTGCCGGCCAGACCTGTTGTGGCCAGCCGATGGCGAATTCGGGTTTCGAACATCTCACGAAGGGGACCAATGATCTGTTCATAAAGAACTTCCAGGAGTTTGATTATATCGTCTGTCCTTCGGGTAGCTGCGTCCTGCATATCAAGGACCATTTGCATACGGAGCATGGGGCGCACACGGACCATTCGAACCTATCCTCCGACCAACCTCTCGCAGGGGGACCGGCCTTCCCCGACCCGGCTGCAGGGGTCCGGAAAAAAATATATGAACTGGTGGAGTTCCTGACGGACATCCTGAAAATCGAGCATCTCGAAGCGAAATTCGGGCATAAGGTAGGCTTGCATCAGAGTTGCCATGGGCAGCGGGGGCTTAAATTATCCCAGATGTCCGAATTGGTGGCTCCTCCTTTTTCCAAACCGGAGCAGCTCCTGAAGATGGTGCAGGGGATCGAACTGATAGAGCTGGACCGAAAGGATGAATGTTGTGGTTTCGGCGGTACTTTTTGCGTGGCGGAAGAGGCTGTCTCCGTCAAGATGGGAAAAGATAGGGTAGCGGATCATCTCCACCATGGGGCGGAATATATCACGGGCGCCGACATGAGCTGCCTGATGCACCTGGAAGGCATCCTGCAGCGGCAGAAAAGCAAGACCCGGGTCAAACATATTGCAGAAATATTGAATAGCCAGGAATAACCCGCGTTATAAAAGCACAAAGTTTAGGGATGAAAGAGAATACGAAAGATCACGCTGCATTAGCCAGCCAGTTCAACAAGGATGAGCCCAGGGTAAACTGGCATGATAAGACCCTTTGGTGGATAAGGGAAAAAAGAGACAAGGCGGCAAATAATGTCCCTGAATGGGAATTATTACGGGATACTGCATCCGGCATTAAAGAGAATGTCTTATCCCGTCTCCATGAATACCTGCTGCAATTCGAAGAGCAGGCTACCCACAATGGGGTGAAAGTGCATTGGGCGGCGGATGCGAAAGAGCATAATGAGATCGTTTCATCGATCCTACGACAGCATGCCGTAAATAAAATGGTGAAAAGCAAGTCTATGCTCACCGAAGAATGCCACCTCAATGAATATCTTAAAGAACAGGGTATTGAAGTCGTGGACACCGATCTGGGCGAGCGCGTGGTACAGTTGGCGGGAGAGCCGCCCAGTCATATCGTTCTGCCTTGTATCCATTGGAAGAAAGAGGAGATCGGTGAGTTGTTTCATGAACACCTGGGCACTCCGGCGGGTAATGCCGACCCGCAGTTTTTGACACATGCGGCCAGGCTGCATCTGCGGGAGAAATTCCTCACGCGCAGAGTGGCCCTCACCGGCGTCAACTTCGCCATTGCGGAGACCGGTGAATTCGTGGTCTGCACCAACGAAGGCAATGCCGATATGGGCGCTCATCTGGCGGATGTACATATCGCCTGTATGGGTATTGAAAAACTGATCCCCCAGCGGGCGCATTTAGGCGTTTTTCTGCGCCTGCTCACCCGTAGTGCGACGGGGCAGCCGATCACCACCTATTCCAGCCATTTTAAGAAGCCGCGTCCCGGTCAGGAAATGCATATCGTATTAGTGGACAATGGCAGGAGCGTACACCTGGGTAGAAAAGATTTCAGGAGTTCCCTGAAATGTATCCGTTGTGCGGCCTGTTTCAATACCTGTCCTGTATATCGCCGGAGCGGCGGGCATAGCTATCATACTGCTGTCGCGGGGCCGATCGGTTCTATCCTGGCGCCCAACCTGGACATGAAGAAATATGCAGATCTTCCCTTCGCTTCCACGCTTTGCGGATCCTGCTCCAATGTATGTCCGGTGAAGATCGACATCCACGAACAGCTTTATAAGTGGAGACAGGTGATCGTACAGGCGGGCAATGCGCCCATCGCCAAGAAGGCGGCGATGCAGACGATGACCTGGGTCTTGTCGAATCCTTCGGTCTATCATACGGCCGGAAAGGCCGGCCGCTGGTTCATGGCCAACGTGCCTTTCACCGTCAACAATAGCCTGAATCCCTGGTATAAACAAAGGGAGATGCCCGAGCCTCCCGCTTCATCTTTCGGGGAATGGTATAAAAAAAATAAGAAATGATATGAGCAGCAGGGATAAAATATTAGCCGCCGTAAAAGATAATCAACCCGATTTTCGTGAATTGCCGGCTTTGCCGGGTTCGCCAGTACCCTCTCCCGAGCAGTTGGCTGCCAAATTTATCGGCGTACTGGAAGCTATCGGCGGCAACGCTTATATCGTCTCCGGCTTCGACCGGATCGCCCATATTTTACGGGAGGAACATGCGGATGCCCGACGCATCGTCTCCGGGTGTCCCGAATTAGCTTCGCTGGCGGAGACGCCCGCTCATTACGATGACCCGCATACGCTGGAGAATATCGATCTTGCCGTGTTGCGCGCTCATTTTGGAGTGGCGGAGAATGGGGCTTGCTGGATCACGGAAGATCTGATGATCGAAAGGGCCCTTCCTTTTATTGCCCAGCATCTGGCCCTGGTCATTCATAAAAAGGATATCGTTGCCAATATGCATGAAGCCTATGAGCGCATTGCAAATGCAGAGAAGGATGGGACGACCTATGGTTTCGCGACTTTCATCGCCGGCCCCTCCAAAACGGCCGATATCGAACAGTCCCTTGTTCTCGGTGCGCATGGACCCCGAAGTATGACGGTGTTCTTGTTGGATGAAGAGATGTCGGATGCGGGCTTTTATTAAGCCATTTTCATAAAAAATATTTTTTGGCAATATTTCGAGTTGTAAATTTGCTAAAATAATTAGTTTTGTGGAAGAGGAATTGCCATCAGATCAATCGAGTGAAGATAGAGCCGTGGAGTTGGGATTTGAGCCTGCCAGGGATTCTTTTCTTTTATTAAACATCAGCCTTTTTTCAGCGGCTATTAAAGCTTGTAGGGAAGCGATTAATGCAAGGATACGAAGGAACGAAATACAAAAGCTTTTAGCGGCAGATTGGTTTGAACATTACCGGGATAAAAAGACAGGAAGGCGCGTATTATCTGAATCTAAATTTATTGAGCATGATCATGAGAGACGTACAGCCATTTGTCTTGCACAGATGAATTATGATGTGATATTTGCTCCTGGTGGAATGTTTAAAAGAGGAAAGAAAAAATTTGATATATACTTATTACGAGACACTGTTATTCTTGAGGCCGACCTCAAATGTATATCGAGTAAAAATCCTCTTACAATAGCCTATCGTATTAAAGAAGGGTCTGAGCAGGCTTCACGGGTTGTCATTGATATTACTTCAGATATTGATAAGAAAACTTTAATTCAGGGACTACGGAGCGGAATTTATAAGAACAATTTGCTTAGTGAAATACTTTTATTTTATAAAAAAAGATTTTATAGGCTCCCTAAAACGCTTATTCAGGGGCAGCGAATTTATGAGGTCATAAAAAGCGAAAAGGGCTACACGTGAAGCCCTTTTCAAGTTTTTGTCGTTAGGGAACCATAAAATATGGCTCAGCCGCCGATATCTCAAAATTACTATTTTCTTTAAAACTGAAAAATTCTTTTTAGTTGCTCCTTTTTCAGGCGTTGAATGCCCTGACTAATATCCGACAATCCCTAATCTCCCGACTAGGCCCCTTGCAAATCGTATTCAGAAGGTATAAAAAAAGAAAACCCGGAAGCATGAAATAAATCAGGGGTTTCCGGGAACTATATAAGTAAAAAGGGCTACACGTGAAGCCCTTTTCAAGTCTTTGTCGTTGGGGATTTATTATTCCAGCACCGACAACGCCACCTTCACGATATCGTCATACACTGCCTTATCCGCTCCGGATCTGGCGGCGACGCGAATACCGTTGATCGTATTGATAATGAACCTTGCCAATGCTTTTGCATCATTGCGGCTTGTTATTTCGCCCATTGCCTGCCCTTTTTTGATAGCCTGGCAGAAAGCTTCTTCATAGTCCTGTAGATTGTCATGGA
>WNFI01079115.1_pt1 | contig 34676 bp, 28 predicted proteins | sample 5400471 | NCBI WGS metagenome assembly WNFI01 (sample SAMN13153348, study PRJNA577476) | soil metagenome | isolation source: 100 cm saprolite on Douglas fir-dominated hillslope | place: USA:California | collected 2013-09-17 | reverse complement strand
CGCGGACTCATCCTTTGCCGGAACCGCTTCCTCTTTGGTTGGGGCGGCGGTGTCTTTGGCTGGCGCGGCAGAATCCTGGGTGGGTGCGGCTTCGTTCTTGGTTGGAGCGGTCGCATCCTGCGCCGGCGCCGCGACAGCCAGGCCGCAAAGCAGCACCACGAGCCTGAGTGCCAACCAGCGCGTCACCCGATCCGGATAGTCCGTGGATTTTCGCGCGAACCGGAATCCTCCGGCCTTGATGGCCAGCCATAACGCAGCCAAGCGCAGCCGCAGGGGTCTGGAGCACTGACAGGCGATCGGGGCACTGGGGCGATTCAAGCCAGACATCATACGGTGTGGGTGTGCCTCAGAATTAGGAAGGGACAGGAAACCGCCAAATTACCCCAGCCGTCAACAGTTAATGCAATGGCCCGTCATCAGGCAGCCCCTGTTATTCACAATCACAAGGCGCAGCGGCCTGGCCCCCAGCCTCTCTCTATATATTATACTACAGCGCATCCCTCTATATATAGAGAGCGCTCCACACACCCCCCTCTCTCTATATATATACTGCGGCGCATCCCTTTATCTGGCTATCGAAGCAAAGTGACCAACATCTTGGTTTCAGATCGTATTCATTCTCGTTCTCCTGTTTCGGCTGAAAGAACAAGAAAGATTACGATTAAGAGAACGATTGCCGATGCCGGCTGCTGCCGCAAGCGATCCACTTTTTCGCGGCGCAGTTCGGGGAAAAGCCCCCTCTATATATAGAGAGAGCGCCAGATCAGGAGCCACCGGATCCGAAAAGGCGGCTGATAAAACTCGGGCGGGAACCCGGCCGGAAGCGCAGGAGCCATTTTACCGCCAAATCCCGGTTGGCCTTGACCGGCTGGCCATTAAGGCAGGAAACCTCCGGCAACTGGCCGCGGGCCAGGCTGGCAAACAGGCCGGCGTCATTGGCCGGACTTTCCGCGTCGAGTTGATAAGGAATGTCGGTCACCACCGGCAGCGCCGCGGGCCGCGCCCGCAACAGGAAAAAGTCCGCCGCGGCCGGCTCCCCGACAATGACATCCAGCCAGTTCTGGCCCACGGGAACCAGGCCGAAGAAGGGCACGGCGGGATCGAGCTGGGTGGCCAGGAACGACACCCAGGCGTTGAGCGACTCCGCCGGCTGGGCCCCGGGGATTTGCGGGAGACGCAGACAAAGGGACAGCGCCTGCTTTTCCCCCTTGCACCATTCCAGGCCGCCGGGCGTGAAGAGCGCGAAATTTCTCCGGAGGTGGTGCAGGACGCGCCGCAGGGCCAGCGGCTCGCGAGAAAACCAAGCGGCGAAGGCCGGGACGCCCAGACCGACGGTGGTGGAGACGCGCGCGCTGTCGGGCAGCCGCGTCCGGAGTGATTCCTCGACTCCCTTGATGTGCGAAATCACGACAGCGGCCGAAGTCGTGCCGAGGCACTTGGCCTTCACGTCCTCCAGCGCCGGCAGGAGTTCACCCGCCAGCCAGCTGAAAGACCGGGTCACGCTGTGCGCGACGGTGATCATCGGATAAAGCGCGCGGCCCTTGCCATCCTGCGACGACCAGATGAGCCCCGTGAGGCTCTCGTTCAAACGGCGCCAGTGGATCACATGATCGAAACCCGGCGTCACCTGGTCCGCGCCGGCCTTTTCCCAGGCGGCATGTTCGATCTGATGCGCGATGCCGCCGTAAAGAATGGTGCGCGCCTCGACCAGCGAAGCCGTGACCAGCCCGATATCATCCAGATGGTCGTTCCAGCCGGGATGCTTGCCGAACGCCCCCAGGAAAAAACGCGGGGCGTTCGGGATGGATTTCCAGTCCTCGTTCAGGAAAAATTTGCAAAAGTTGTTCATGGCCGGCGGGCGACCGGAACCCCGGCGGCAGGCCGGCGATGTTTCACGGGGATTTCAGGCATGGGGTGAGGAGAGTGCCTTACGGGACAAACACGGAGGTTCACCGGGCGGCCGCCGGCCAGCGGTCCAGCGCGGGCAACGCCTGATCAAAGACGATGGTCACCGCCAGCACCAGTTCCGTGCCCTGGTGGTTCAGGCGAATGATGGCATCCCACTCCTTGCCATCCGGGTGCCGCGCCCCGCCCGACGAGAGCAGGCGCAGCGCACCCCAGCCGGGACCGGGCTCCACCGCGGCATCGGCCACGGATTTCGGACCGGCGGTGGTAAAGAATTCGAGCCGGGCCAGCGGCGCCGCCACGGTGAACTTGTCGAGGATCACGCTTTCGGGCAGGCCCGACAGCGGGTAACTGCGGTCGGTCACGCGCATGGATTTAAAAACCCGCATGATGGCCTGCGAGGCGCCGTTCGCCCCCAGGGCCCGCGCGATGGCCGCCTCCTGATTTTGATCACTCGGCAGAATCAACCGGGCCGGCGCGGGGTTGCCATCGGGGCCGACCAACTGGGCGGCGAATGCGGCCATCTGGTCCAGCCGCTTGAACCGGCCCTCGAGCGTGCGCCGCGCCGCCGCGGGCAGGCCGGTCACCGCGGCATCACCGCGCACCCTGGCGAGCGTCGCCATGGTCGCCTTGAGTTGTTCCAGGGTGAGTTCCGCGCCGGAGCCGAGCGGATAGCCGAGGGTATCCGGGAAGGCATTGTCGAATTCACGCTGCCAGGCGTCGACCGTTCCCTCCGCGCCCTGGGCCGAAGCGGTGTCAAGCAAGGTGCGCATCGCCGCGGTGAATTCCTGACGCGAGGCCCCAGTGTATTTGGCCACGCGATCGCGCACGGCCGCCAGCGTTGACCCCTGCTGCTTGAGGGCCTCGCCCAGCCGGCCCAACAGCGATCCGCCGGCCTGGGTCGGCGCCATGATCTGGATGATGTCCGCGTACGCCGCACAGCGCGCGGCATAGACGGCGGTGCCGTTCTCCGCCAGAAGGGTCGAGACATCCAGATCGCCCAGTTGCGCCTCATCGGAGGCGGACATCAACTGGCCCAGCTGCGTCGTGACCTGGGCGTCCAAACCGGTGAGCCGGCGCTCCAAATCGCGATAGAGGGTAAACTCGCCGGCCGGACCCGTCGGGGTGGCCGCGGCGGCATCCGCCGCGGATTTCTGCTTGAGCAGGGCGGCGCGGATGAGCTGGGAGGCCTGGCCGGTTTCGCTCTTCATGCGCTCGACCGTGGCCCGGTAGGCCGCGTCCAGCGTCACGTTGTCGCCTGTCACCCCGGTTTTGTTTTTGAGCTCCTCCGCCAGCTTGTCCAGGGCGGCGCGGCGGGGGCCGAGGTCGCCCCAGGCCGAGAGCACATTGTCCACCCAGGCCGGATTTCGCGGCGCGGCCACGGCCCGCTGGAACGCCTTTTCGGCATCGGTGAAGCGCACGACCACGAGCCGGCCGTTTTGAATGGTTTGAATGGCGTCGCGCTGCGTGCCCTGGGCGCTTTGCATCGAGCGGTCGAGGGCGTCCAGGCCGCGCCCGAGCGGCTGGTTGTCCCGCAGACTCTGGCCGCGGGAGAGCCAGGCCCCGGGCCACTGGCCGCGGCCCGCGCCCCCGCGGAAATAGGTCCAGTCGTGGATTTGCATCAGCTTCGCCAGCACCGCCGGGCCATCGGCCACCCCCTTCAGGGAAGGCCCGAGCAGCGGGTTGAAGAAATCCTCAGGCGGATAGTCGGCGTCGTAGCCGGGCAGGCCCTTGAGATGAATCGCCCCTTCCAGGCTGATCAGCGCCGCGAGCCGCTCCGAATCCGCCGCGCTCCAGCCGGTCGAATTGATGAGGCGGTCGCGATTGGCCTCGACCACCGGGGCGATCACGCTGGCCTCGAAGAGCACGCGCTGCGCCTGGCGCCGGCGGGGATTGGCCTGCATCGCGACGGATTCAATCGGTTTGAAGACCACGGGAATGCGCAGGTCGGCGCTGACCTGCTGTTGCAGTTTGTCGTGATACTGCATGATCGGCAGCTCCTGGCCGACATCCAGCTGCACAATGTCATTGCCGGTGTATTCCAGGCGGCCGTTGACGATCGGCCGCCACTTCGGGCCCGACCAGTTTTCCGCCTTCGCGCCGGCGCGCCAGTAGACCAGCTCGCTGCCCACGCTGGACTTGAGCGCCCTGTAGCCAAAATAGCTGATGCCGAGCACCGCGAGCGTGCCGGCCGCGACCACCGCGCCGATGATCCGCTGGCGGTTCTTGAGCAGCTGCGTGGTGTTGGTCGCCCGTGTGACCAGGCCCTTTTCCCGGAAAACCTTCTGCAGGAACAAATCCTTCAGGAAATACGAGCGCTCGCGCTCCCAGGCCTTGCTCGCGGGCAGCTGGTCCTCGGTCAGGCCCAGCGCCGCCGCCAGCTCGGTGTCCAGCTCCTTGCCCTCGGTCAGGGCGGAGGTGAAATAGATGCCGCGCAGGAAGAGCGGCTTCGCCGACTGCCCGCCGATGACGAAGATGGTCTCGAGGTATTTGCGCAACCGGGGCGCGAGCGCCCCGATGCTCGCCGAGAGGGCGAAGAGCGCGTCGACCTCGTCCGCGCGCCGTTTGCCGGCATCGGTCGGCACGGGATCCTTGAGCATGCCCAGCCGCCGCCGGCCGATGCGCTCGACCACCTCGGCGAGGTGCCGGTTCACCGCCTCCATCTGGAACGGCGTGTCGAGCGACGTGGGATTGGACCAGCCGGTCATCTGGTCCTGGAGCTGCGGGTCCTTCACCCCGCTGAAAAATTCGCGGAAGCCGACGATCTTGTCGCACTTCGTGATCAGCACGAAGACCGGGAACCGCACGTCGAGCACGCGCTGGATCGTGGCGAGCTGCCGGGCGATTTTCCCGGCCTTGGCGGCGATCTCATCCATCGAGTCCTTGATCAGGCTCTCCGACGGGATCACCAGCAACAGGCCGTTGATCGGGCAATTGGGCCGCGTCTTCTGCAGCAGGCCGAGAAATTCCGTCCATTCCGTCGTCGACCCGGGCGGCGCCTCCTGGAAGAGGAGCTTGCCGGCGGTGTCGATCAACACGGCGTAGTTGGTGAACCACCAGTGCATGTTGATGGTGCCGCCGGCCCCCTGCATCTCATCCTGCAGGCCCGGGGGGAACCCGACCTTGCAGCGGCGCACGGCCTCGGTCTTGCCCGAACCGGGTTCGCCGCAGACGATATACCACGGCAGCGAGTAGAGATCCTTGCCCACCGCCTCGAACTTCTCGAGACCCCGGGCGAAGTTCTCCCGCAGGCGGTCGAGGGTGGCGAGGAGGGCCGGGTCGTGGATCGCGGACGGCGTCCCGGACGAGTGGGCCGCGAGCTGGCTGCTCATGATCCGGGTGCGCTGGTGCCCGGTCCACTTCAGATACATCTGCCAGAGCAGGATGGCGCCGACGACGATGACGATGCCGGCGGCGGCGATCAGCAAGGCCCGCCGGTCGATCATGGCCGTGACGGCCAGGACCGCGATGCCGGCCAGCGCGGCCATGAGCATCTTCATGTTCTTCGGAATCTGCGAGAATTGGTCGAGCATGGCGCCGGGTCAGGGTTAAGGGGTGGTCTTGGCGGGATCGTGCGCGATGATCGCATCGAGCGACTGGTTCAACTCCGCCGACGCGCTGTGGAAGGTGTAGACATTGACGGCGACGACCACGAGCAGCAGGCCGGCGAGGACGATCAGCAGCGGGACGAGGCTGGCCGCCATGGGCAGCGGCAGGTTGGACAGGTTGGTGTGCTGGTAGGAGGCCGGCGTGATGAAAGCCGACTCGTCGGCATCGACATAGGCCCTCACGCGCGGCGCGATCTCCTGCATCTTCTTCTTCAAAAAGTCCACCGACCCGCCGGAGCCGCCGGTGAAGCCCAGGCCGATGCAGACGTAGAAGATCGCGAGGCGCTCGTCGGCCTCCGGCTTCGTGTCCTGCAATGTCTCATCCAGCAGCGAGAAGAACTTTTCGTCGCCCGCCCGCTCGTTGCGCCCGTAGGCGAGCCGGTTGTTGTTCCATTTCTGCGCGAAAGGCAGCGCGCTTTCCGCGATCATCGAATCGGCGAAAAAGATGAGCGGCAGCTCGACCTTGCGGTATTGCTCGCCCAGCGCGATGTCGCCGCGGGCGATGCGGGCCAGCACCTCGAGGTGCTCCTCGACCTCGGTGCGGGTCTGGGCGTATTCGATGGCGGCGCCCCGGTTCATGCGGCCGATGCGGTTGAGACGGCAGATCGCCTGGAACAGCGGATCACAGTGGGTGAGCAGACTGGCGGACACGGCGGATGAGGGGTTGGGGAGGTGGCTGATGAAAAATCGGAACCGACCGGGCGGAAAATTGGTGAAAGGTGACGGCCGGGTTAATCGCGCTTGGCGCCGCCCATGAGATCCTCGGCATATTTCACCACCGCCGCCTGGACGTCGTCCTCGATGACGGTCTCGGTGATCCCGGCCGCCAGCTCGGTGTGCTTCTTCCAGTATTGGGCATCACCCTTGCCGCCGCCTTCCGCCCGGACGACCTCGCGGACCGCGTCGGGCGTGTAGCGCTGCTGGTAACGTCGCGCGAAATTTTTTCCGGCCGGGCCCAGCCCGGCCAGCAGGCCGGCGATCAACTGGCGGGTCGCCTCGACTTGTTTTTGCACCAGGACATGGGCCGCCGCGGACTCGGCATCGCCGGTGAGCGAACGCCGCGTCACCGTCCGCAAATCCCCCTGCGCGGTGTCGCGCCGGATGGGCGACTTGGGGGCGGCGTTGCGCCAGACATTCCAGGCCAGCTGGTCGAGCGCCAGTATCGCCTCGGCAAAAACGGCGAACAGCTTTCCGACCTGCTGGGTGTCAATCGCGTCCTCGGGGTCGAGCTTGAGCCTGGTCCGGATGCCGGTCAGCGCCTCGCCCTCGATGGCCTGTTTGGACGCCGCAATCAGGCCGAGCGCGGCCAGCTTTTGCTTTATGTTTTCGCGCTGCTCGCCGGAAAGTTGCGGGGCGAGCTGCAGGAAGGACCGGACGACCTCGTCCGGCGTCTGCCGGGCGATGGCGGCGGGCGCGGTCACCGTGGCGGCGGCCAGCTCCCACTCGGGCAGCTTTTGCACCAGCGCATAAAGATAGGAGCCGCGCCTCGCGGCCGGCACCGTCTGCAACGCCCGGCGCAAATCCTCCTCCAGGTAGACCTGGCGATTCTCCGGGGACTCCTCCGCCAGGTTGGTCTGCAGGTACTTCAACTGCGTGACCAAAGACGCGGCCCACGCTGCGGGTTCGGCTAAAGCCACGTCGTTGGTGGTGGGCGGCGGCATCGGGAAATTACCATGTCAGAAATTTCTGCTGGCGCACAAGCAATAATAGCTTGTAACGCTCGCGGAAGCCGGGCGGCGCGTCAAAGGCCGGCCGGAGGCCCACGTCGCTGAACCCCTCGGTCACGCGCTTGGCGCCGACCAGGCCGGCGGCCTCGACCTTCTGCGGCTGCGTGAAGTCGATCCCGGGCGGAGAAAGCGCCGACCCGCCGGCCACGTAAAATTGCTTCGCCGCGTCATCGTAAAGATAGATCCAGACATTGCCAACCAGATGGAAAAAGCCGCCGGCCGGGGCCCCTTCGTCGACCGGCGCGAGCCACAACCGGGTCCCGACCGCCCCGGCGCTCGCCTGGCCCTCGTCGACATATTTCCGGCGCGCGGCGCTGCCCGGGGCCGTGACCATGGGCAGGAACACACCCTCGTTCGGCCGCCAGGTAAGGGTCTGGCCGGCCACCTTGTAATCCCGGAGGTAATCAAACAGGCTCTGAAAATTCGGTCCGCGGAAATTTCCGCTGGCGGCCGGGCCCGCCACCTTCATGACCGCCTGCCACTCCCCGGGGGTGGGCAGGCGGGCCCCCAGCAGTTTCTCGGTGAAGATTTTTGCCGCGTCCGGCGGCATCTGTTGCAACGGGCTGCGCAAAGTGGGCTTCTCCGCCGCCGCCTGGTCGAGGGCCGGGTTTTTGGCGCGCAAGTCGGCGTCGTCCAGCAAACCCTTCACCTGGGCGGTCGTGAACGAGATCCACGTCGGATTCAGTTCAAAGCCATTGTATCTGCCGCTGTTGTCCACCCGCGGGCGCCAGGCCATCGGTTTGTTGTAGGGTTTGTCGAAGGTCTCGGCCTTGGTCCAAAGGGGCAGCTCGCCGAGCACCGCGGCGGCTTCCTTCGGCCGCGTCCCGATCAGATCGAGAAATTCCCCCACCGCGATTTCCCGCTTGGCCAGGTAGAAGGGAGGCGTGTCGTCCGGGGGCTGCACGATGGCGAAATCCAGTTTCACGTTCTTCCCGCCGCTTTTCCAGGTGGCGGAGAGACCCAGCCCGTCATCGGTCAGCTCCTCCGACCAGCCCGCCACCCGGGGTGAGGGAGTCGGCTTGCGGTTGGGATCGACGACCAGGCTGATGTCAGCGAGCTGCTGCACGAAAGCCGCCACGGCGGGCTGGGCCACCACGCCCGCAATCGCGCGCACCGCCGCGACGAAGGCGTCGCGCCGGCTGCGCAACGGGCCGAGGTCGACTTCGCTCCAGTCGGACCGTTTCAGCCGCCAGAGCTTCAGGTTATACAACGCCGGTTCCTCGAGATCCGCCTCGGCGATGCTGTAGCGATCCATCCGCTCGAACACCGCCGTGATTTTCGCCTCGCTGCCGGCCGAATTGCGCGCCGCCCGGTTCCAGCGCACGCGCGTTTCCCGCGTGAGTTCCGCCATCAAGGCGCCCCGGCGGGCCTCATCCTTCAAGTCGCGCGCGATCCCCTCCCGCAACAACGTCACCACGCCCCCGTCGACGTCGAGGTCCTCGGCTCCGGCCGGCCAGCCGGCGAGCGTGCCCAGCCGGCGCCACGCCGTGAATTTTCTTGAGAGCCCGCCGCTTTGCGCCGCCGCGGTCAGTTCCGTCCGGTCGCTGCTGCCCACCAGCCGGCCGAGCAGCTTCGCCTCGGTGTTCCACTCCGCCGGCCGGCCGGCAAGGGTGTCAAGCCCCGCGTGCCGCGCCAGCCGGTCCATCACCTCGCTCACCCCCTCGTTCCAGCTGAAACCGTCCGCCAGGAGCGCGCTCAGCTTGTCGAGGTCGACGCTGAAAGCCGGCAGATCGGCCAGCCACTGGCGGTGTGCTTCCAGCGGCGCGCGCACGCTGGCGCTCGCGGACGCCCAGGGTGTCATTGGCAGCGCGTTCCGCCATTCGGCGGCGGCGGCGACCGCGCTGGCCGCCTGTTCGCGACGCGCTCCTTCCAACTGCCGCAGCGCCGTGGCGGTGTCGGGTGACGCCGCGGCGAGATCGGGCAGCGCCAGCGCGCCAAACCCCGCCGGGCCTTCCAGTCCGTCAATCCAGTCCCGCATCTGGCGCTCCTGCGCCCGCAAGGCCCGGAAGCGGGTGCGGTCGCGCTCAAGGCTCGCCGCCGTCACCGCCTTCAACGTCGCCTGCCATGCCGCCCACCGCTGCTTCGTCTCGTTGAATTTCCCGTAGGGCTGGGCCACCTTGTTCAGCCAGATCTCGGGCTTCAGCAAGGTGAGCGTGACCTCCAGGCGCTGCTCCAGCAGGCGGAACACCCCGGCCAGCTTGGTCGTCTCCTCGCTGATGACCGGCAGGTCGTGGCGCACGATTTCGTGGGCCCGGAAAGTTTTCAAATTTTCCTTCAGCCCGTTGAACTCCCGGTCAAAATCCAGCTTGCTCAACGTCGCCAGGCCGCCCGGTTCCGCCGCGGGCGCATCGTTCTCCAGGTCAATCGCGATCGTGGGCAGCCGGGTGACGCTCGCATCCATCTCGGGCGCCAGCCGCGGATCTTCGGCCGCGGGCACCTTCGAATACAAAACCAGTTCCTTCTCCCAGCGGGGAAAATCCGCGGTCGTCACCTCGGCGGTCTCCGTCTGCAGCGCCGATTCCTTCTGGAATCTTTCCACCACGACCGCGGGATCAGTGTATGCCTTGCGATACCGGCGCATCTCTTCCAGCGGCTCGGCCAGCGAGTCGGCAAAATCGCCGATGGACGAACGGTCCACGAGCCGGGCGAGGATCAGCTCGGGCATCCGCCTTTGGACCCGGTCGGGCGTGCCCTCCATGTGATTCTTGAGGTCCGTCAGCACGCTCCAGCGGCTGGCCAGCAGCAGCGTGCCCGTGTCATCGAGCGAGACATCGTTGAACAGCTTCAGCGTCCGCACCACGTCGAGCTTGTAGCCGGCGCTGCCAGGCCGGACCGGCAGGCGGGGCTCCAGCGCGGCCGCCGCCCGGTTGAAGCCGTGCGCCTGGATCCGCTTCAGCAAGTCGCGCATCTCATCCCACCGCGGCCACCTTTCGAGCCGCCCGGCGAGGGCGCTGACCCGGGCATAGGCCTGGTCGACCGCCGCCGCCACGCGTACCTTGAGCAGCTCATTCCGCACCACGTCGGAGGGCGAATCGCCCAGCGCGCCGAGCCTTTTTTCTCCGGCCGCCTCGGGCACGACGGTTCCGGGCAACAGGCTGTTCGCGTTCGCGCTGAAATCGGTGATGGCCACGCGCAACGGGTCATTCGGGCCCGACCACAAGCCCTCCGTCCGCAGCAGGCGCGGGGCATTGCCCTGCAGGTCGGCGAGCCAGGTGTCCCAGGCATGGCAGAGCAGCGCCCAATTGGGACCCACGTCCTGGCGGTAGGCCTTGGGATTGTGCAGCGTTTCCGCCAGTTTCCGGAGGTTCAGCGGCATGTAGATGGGATCACCAAACCGCGCAAAGGCCGTGATCCCCCCGGCCACCACGAACACCGCCGCCGTGCCGATCAGGATGGCGTTGCGCACCGGCCGGGCGTCCTTCGGGATGAGGCGCAGCCGGCGGCGCGCTTCCGCAATCGTCAGCTCGCCGGCCGCCGGCTGGGGGTTCAGTAGATAATTGACGAAGGCCAGCCAGGCCTTGCCGGGGCGGCCAAGCGCCTTCCATTCCGGCGCATCCTCGATTGGCCAGGCCGCGGCCTGTCTCCGGCGCACCACCTGCGCCAGCATCGCGCCGATGGCCGTCAGATCGTTCGTTCGCGTCGTGTCATGCCTGTCGCCATACAGAAACCACGGGTCGGAAAACACCGCCGTCATGCCCAGCAGCGGGCCCGACCGGCTCAAAAAAATATTCGTCGGTTTCAGCTTCCGATGCGATCCGCCCGTTTGCGCCTCCCACTGCTCGAGGGTGTTCAGCAGACATTCGGTCAGCGCCCGCAGCACGTCGCCCTTCGCGGCCAGCGTCTCGACCCAGGGCTCCAGGGAATGTTCCTGCCACGGCAGGACGGCATAGGCGCCCTCCGCGCAGAGTCCGTAGGCGAGGACTTCCAGGACTGCGCCGTCCTTTTTTGCGCTCTTCTGCTGGCGCTCGGCGGCGAGCAACCAGCCCTCGATGGCATACGACCGGCGGATGTTGGTGGAAGGCGGGGGATGGAAAATCTTCAGCGCGAATCGCCCCGGCCGGCCGGCCGGGGCCGTCGCTTCATGGACACTGGTGAATGCCCCCAGGGCGTGGGGCCGTTGCCGTTTGTAGCCGCTATATTCGGACATGCTGAGGAAGCGGCGGTTTCTGGCTTGGTTGAAATTCGCCCGGGTTGCTCCGCGGATGGCGCACGGTTACGGTTGGGGTGGCTTCATCAACGGCCAACGGTTCTCCCGGACTTTGCCGCGCAGCCGGCCGACAAAAGTGACCATCGCTCGAGACCGGAGGTGAAGTGAATGAGGATGGACAAAGTTCATATCATTACAGAAGTGCAGGTGATGATTTCCGAACCGTCGTCAGGAGAGCCGCTTTTGCACCAGCAGGCAAGAACGTGTTCGCAACAAACTGGCAGGGAAAATGCCCAGTGGTCGGATCGGCGACCGGCGTCGATCTATCACCCCGGGCCACCCGGGAGACTTCCCCCCTTTCCGGCTCGACGGTCGGGGACCCGGCGGTAGAAACTGGCCCCGCCCAACCTCCCCGCCATGAAAAAATACCTCGCCGAGTTCATCGGCACTTTCTTCCTCGTCTTCACCATCGGCATGACGGTCGTCGCGCCCGGCGCGGGCAATCTCGCGCCGCTCGCCATCGGCTGCAGCCTGATGGTGATGGTATATTCGTGCGGCCATCTCTCCGGCGCGCATTTCAATCCCGCGGTCACGCTCGCGGTCTGGCTGCGCGGCAAATGCGCCACGGCGGACGTCGCGCCCTATCTGGGCATGCAGCTCGCCGGCTCCGTCGTCGCCTCGTTCGCGGTCAAGGCGCTCAAGACCGGCCTCGTCACCAAGGCCGCCGCAATGGGCGGGGCGATGACGCCCGAGGTTCTGCCGGCGCTGCTGGCGGAGTTTTTGTTCACGTTCGCGCTGGCGTGGGTGATCCTCAACGTCGCGACCGCCAAGGGCACCAGCGGCAATTCATTTTACGGCGCCGCCATCGGCCTGACCGTGACGGCCGGCGCCTACGCGGTGGGCGGCATCTCCGGCGCGGTGTTCAATCCCGCCGTCGCGGTCGGCGTCTGCCTCATGGGCGTGATCGCCTGGGGCAGCCTCTGGATCTACCTCGTCGCCTGCTTCGCCGGCGCCGCCGTGGCGGCCGCGGCCTTCAAGGCCACCAACGGCCCCGAGTAGGCCCGCGCAGTCGATTCTTGCAAAAATCCGCGCCGCGCAAAGCATCCGCGGATTCCTCTGGCATGAACAACGAGATCCTCTGGCTCATCCGGCTCGGCTTTGACGGGAAGTTGTTCGACCGCGAACAGGCCCTGACGGCCCTGCGCAAGGTGGGCAAGGACGCGCAATTGATGGATTTCGCGCAGAGCCTCATCGACGACGGCGTCGTCCACGACGTGGAGAAGCTCGAGGCGATCGCCGGCAACGCCATGGCCCGCGCCGCCGCCGGCCCGCCGCCGGGCAATCCCCTCCTCGACGAGGAACCCGCCGCCCCCCTGCGCGCCGCCAGTGGCGGCAGCCGGCCCGCCTCCGCGCCCGGCGTGAAGGTCGCCGCCGGCGCCCCGCAATTCGCCTTCGACAAGATCGCCGGCATGGACGACGCGACCCTCGCCACCGCCATCCGCCAGCTGCTCATCGACACCGGCGCCCACGGGGCGAGCGACCTCCACCTCTCGGCCGGCTCGCGGCCCTTCATCCGCAAGCACCGCGCGCTCTCGCCCATCACGGACCATGTCCTCACCGACCAGGAGTCGCTGCGGATGAACACCGTGCTGCTCGCCGCCCACCAGAAGAATATTTTCCTCGAACGCCGCGACTACGACCTCGCGCTCGCGCTCAACGCGGAGAACCGCTACCGCGTCAACCTCATGTTCCACAAGTGGGGCCCGTCCGGTTCCTACCGCATGGTGCCCGCCACCATGCCCAAGCTCGACGAGCTCGGCCTGCGCAATATCGACGCCATCCGCAAGCTCCTCTCCTACCACAACGGCCTCATCCTCATCACCGGCCCGGTCGGGGCGGGCAAGACCACCACGCTAGCCGCCATGGTTGCCGAGCTCAACGAACAGCGCCAGGACCACATCATCACCGTCGAGGACCCCATCGAGGTCGTCCAGCCGCCCCGGGGTTGCAACGTCACGCAGCGCGAGGTCGGCCCGCACACGAAATCCTTTTTCACCGCGCTCAAGGGCGCCCTCCGCGAGGATCCCGACGTCATCGTCATCGGCGAACTCCGCGACCTGGAGACCATCGAGATGGCCATCAGCGCGTCCGAGACCGGCCACCTGGTCATCGGCACGATGCACACCAGCGACGCCTCTACGACCTTGAACCGCCTGCTCGACGTCTTCCCGCCCGCCCAGCAGACGCAGATTCGCGCCAGCGTGGCCGAGAGCCTCCGCGGCGTCATCTGCCAGCGCCTCCTGCCCGCCACCGCCGGCGGCCTGGTCGTCGCCTGCGAGATCATGATCTCCAACACCGCCATCCAGGCCCTCATCCGCGACGGCAAGACCTCCGGCCTGCGCAACGTCATGGAAACCGGCATCAAGGAGGGCATGTGCGTGATGGAAAATGTCGTCCTCGAAATGTACCAGCAGAAGAAAATCTCCAAGGAAACCGCGCTCATCAACGTGAGCACCCGCAACGTCCGCCAGAAAGTCGACCCGGCCTCCCCGCCTAGTACCCCGCCGGTCTCCGGCAAAGCCTGACCCCATGGCCGCCATCGACGCTCTCCTCCGCACCATGCTCGACAAGGGCGGCTCCGACCTGCACCTCACCGTCGGCCTGCCCGCGAAGTCCCGCATCTCCGGCTCGCTCCAGCCCATCGGCGACAAGCCGGTCACGGCGCAGCAGATGGAGGCCTATCTCAAGGAGATCTGCCCCGAGAAACGCTGGCTCGAATTCCTCGAGCGCAAGGACCTCGATCTGGCGCACGAGGTCGAGGGCCTCGCCCGCTTCCGCGCCAATTTTCTCTACAACCACTGGGGCCAGGCCGCGGTCATGCGCCAGATCCCGGCGAAGATCCTTTCGTTCAGCCAGCTCAACCTCCCCGAGGCGCTGAAGAAGCTCTGCCACCTCGACCAGGGCCTCGTCGTCGTTACCGGCCCCACCGGCTCCGGCAAGTCCACCACGCTCGCCGCGATGATCGACTACATCAACGACAACCTCGCGCGGCACATCATCACCATCGAGGATCCGATCGAGTTCGTCCACCCCTGCAAGAAGTGCACCATTGTCCACCGCGAGGTCGGCGAGCACACCGAGACCTTCGGCGCCGCGCTCAAGGGCGCCATGCGTCACGACCCCGACATCCTCCTCCTCGGCGAAATGCGCGAGATGGAAACCATCAAGCTCGCGCTCTCCTGCGCCTCGATGGGCATGCTCGTCTTCGGCACGCTCCACACCAACAACGCGCCCAAGACCGTCGACCGCATCATCAACACCTTCCCCGCCGAGGAGCAGAACCAGGTGCGCGTCATGCTTGCCAGCTGCCTCGCCGGCGTCGTCGCCCAGCTGTTGTGCAAGAAGGTGCCGAAGGGCCGCGTCGCCGTGCATGAGATCCTGCTCCAGCACGAGGCGCTGCCCAACACCATCCGCTCCGGCCAGATCGCCAACATCCGCGGCATCATCGAGAGCGGCCAGGCCGAGGGCATGATCACGATGGACAACAGCCTCATGGCCCGGGTGAAGGACGGCACCGTCGAGGCCAAGGAAGCCTACATGAAGGGCTCGAACAAGGCGCTCTTCGCCCCGCTGCTCAAGCCCGGCGACCTCGACGGCGGCCACTAGGCCGGCCGGTGCATAGCATTTGATTTGGCTCGTGGTCGGCCGCACCCCTAGCGTGGCAGTGGTCGCCCCACCCCCGAATCCATGACCCCATCGTCCCGTTTCGCGTCCACGCTGGTCCTTGCCGTCACCGCCAGTCTTGCCGCCCTGGCCGAGCCGTCCTTCAAGACGCCCGTCAGTTACGAGGACGCCGACCAGCGCGCCGGCGGCGTCCTCGCGAAGATGACCACCGCGCAGAAGCTCCAGCTCATCTCGGGCTCCAATTCATTTTTCATCAAAGGCTTTCCCGAACTCGGCATGCCCGAATTTTATCTCTCCGACGCCACTGGCGGCGTGAACATCCGCCGCAACCTGAGCAACGCCCTCGAGAAATCCACCGCGTTCCCCAATCCCCTCGGCCTCACCGCCACCTGGAACCCCGGCCTCGCCTACCAATACGCGCACAGCATCGGCGAGGAATGCCGCGCCGGCGGCATCGCGGTCCTGCTCGGGCCCGGGATGAACATCTACCGCGTGGCCCAGAACGGCCGCAACTTCGAGTATTTCGGCGAGGATCCGTTTCTCGCCGCCCGCATGGTCGAGCGTTACGTCCTCGGCGTGCTCGACACCGGCACCATCCCCACGCTGAAGCATTTCCTCGCCAACAATTCCGACTTCCACCGCCGCACCGCGAACTCCGTCGTGGACGAGCGCACCCTCCACGAGATCTACCTGCCCGCCTTCAAGGCCGGCATCGACATGGGCGCGATGGCCGTGATGACCTCCTACAACCAGTTCAACGGCGAGTGGTCCGGCCAGAGCGAAGCGGTCATCACCGGGCTCCTCCGCGGCGAACTCGGCTACAAGTGGCTGGTCATGACGGACTGGTGGTCGGTCTGGGACGCCGGGAAAGTCATCAAGTCCGGCCAGGACCTCGAGATGCCGGGCGACAAGTTCATCAAGGCCGATGCGGACCGGTTGCTCAAATCCGGCAAGGTCACCCTCGCCCAGATCGACCGCATGGCGAAAAGCATCATCCGCACCACCATCGCCATGGGCCTCTATGACCGCCCGGTGAAGGACGAGTATTTCCTGGGCAAATTCCCCGAACACGAGCAGGTCGCGCTCCAGACCGCGCGCGAGGGCATCGTCCTCCTCAAGAACCAGAGCGTGCTCCCGCTGCCCAAGGGCGGCGCCGGCAGGATTCTCCTCACCGGTCTCTTCGGCGAAAACATGCCCCGCGGACTGGGCTCCGCCGAGGTCCAGGGCTATAACACCGTCACCCTGCTGCAGGCGCTCAAGGACACCTACGGCGACCGGCTCGACTACGTGAAGAACCCCACCGACGAGCAGCTGAAATCCGCCCCGGTCGTGCTGCTCAGCACCGGCACGTCCGACAGCGAGGGCTGGGACCGCTCCTTCTCGCTGCCCGACGCCGAGGAGCAGCGCGTGGCCCGCACCGTGTCGCTCAATCCGCGCACGGTCGTCATCGTCAACTCCGGCTCCGGCATCAGGATGACCGGTTGGAACGACCGGGCCGCCGCCATCCTCTACGCCTGGTATCCGGGCCAGATCGGCAACCGCGCGCTGGCCGAGATCCTCAGCGGCGAAACCAATCCCTCCGGCAAGCTGCCCATGACGATTGAGAAGAATTTCGAAGACTCGCCCGGCTACGGCTACATCCCCGCGGACGAGAAGCTCTATACCGGGTGGGAGCCGGACGGCGACATGTCGCACCGGATCAACAACGTCGTCTACAAGGAAGGCGTCTTCGTCGGCTACCGCTGGTATGACGCGAAGAAGATCGAGCCGCTCTATCACTTCGGCCACGGCCTGTCCTACACCTCTTTTGAATACAAGACCCTCAAGCTACCCGCGACCGCGATCCCGCTCGGCAGCCGCTTCAATGTCGAGTTCACTGTCACCAACACCGGCAGGGTGGCCGGCGCGGAAATCGTCCAAGTCTATGTGCGCGACACGAAATCCGCCGTGCCCCGCCCCGAGAGGGAACTGAAAGGCTTCACCAAGATCACGCTGCAGCCCGGCGAGAGCCGGGCCGTCAGTGTCCGCCTCACCACCAAGGAATTCGCCTACTGGGATGTGACGGCGCACGGCTGGAAAACCGAGCCGCACGAATACACCGTCCTCGTCGGCGGCGCCTCCGACGCCCTCCCGCTCGAAGGCCCGGTCACGCTGCAGTAAGTTCCAATCGCGCCAGACGGACGAGCGCGTGCCCTGTGTCGCACCGCGCAAACCGTGGTTAAGAATAACCGGGGCTCCTCCGGCCAAAACCCTTCTGTGTATTCCGGGCATTCTGTGGTAATAATTCCCCGCCATGAAAACCCACCGGCAGGAACTCTGGTTCGAGACCCCGACCCGCCGGGCGTTCCTCAACATCACGCCACAGGTCGAGGCGGCGATTCACGCCAGCGGCGTGCGCGAGGGCCTCTGCCTCGTCAACGCGATGCACATCAGCGCGTCGGTCTTCATCAACGACGACGAGTCCGGGTTGCACGCCGACTACGAGCGCTGGCTGGAAAAGCTCGCGCCCGAGAAACCCCACTCCGCCTACGACCACAACCGCACCGGCGAGGACAACGCCGACGCCCACCTCAAGCGCCAGATCATGGGCCGCGAGGTCGTGGTCGCCATCACGGGCGGCGAACTGGACTTCGGCCCGTGGGAGCAGATTTTCTACGGCGAATTTGACGGCCGCCGGAAGAAACGCGTCCTCGTCAAGATCATCGGCCAATGAGCTCGCACACCCCGCCGGGCATGTCGGCCCGCGACCTGGAGGCGTTCCTCCATGAGAAAATCCCGCTGACGCGCGCGATGGGCCTGCGCGTGGCGGAGAGCACGGCCGTGCGGCTGGTGCTCGAGGCGCCGCTCGCCGCCAACGTCAATCATCTCGGCACCGCGTTCGGCGGTTCGCTGCACGCGCTGCCGACGCTCGCGTGCTACGCCGCGCTGTGGACCCTGCTGCGCGAGGCGGGCGTGGACGGCCATGTCGTCGTGAAGCGCAGCAACGCCGCCTACCGCCAGCCGGTCAAGGGTCCGTTGCGCGCGGTGTGCCTGCGTCCGGCGCCGGGCCTCGGCGCCGAATTTACGGCCGATCTCCGCCGTCACGGAAAGGCCCGCATGGAACTGGCCGCGATCGTCGAAGGCGCCGACGGCAAACCCGCCGTGGAGTTCAGCGGCACCTTCGTCGCGATTGCTTAAAGCGCTCAGCGACCAGCTTTCGGCACTCAGAGGAATAACCGCCACTTGCACCTGGCGAAGCCTCGGCAAGCTGACCGCTGATTGCTGCCGGCTGACAGCTCAAATATGCTTTGAGTCGGCCTCGTCCTTTTTGACGTAGCCGCTTTCCTGCCGCTGGTGGTTGACCTGGTTTTTTTTCAGGTAGGCCTGGTAGACATCATCCGGGGTCATGCCGAGGGTCTGCGCGAGCGACACCAAAAAGTGAAAAAGGTCCACGACCTCGACCTTGGCGTTCTGCTCGTCGAACTTCTGGTATTTGGCCCACCACTTCCACGGCACGCTGTCGATCAGCTCGGCCGTCTCCTGCTGCAGGGCCCGGGTATAATTGAGGATCCACTTCGCCTTTTCCTCGTCCGTGAGCGGGGGCAGATTTACTCCAATGCGCTTATTCAGCGCATCTTGCATACGAAAAATCTCCTCGAGTTTGTCCATGATCGCGAGCGTGAGAGCCCCCCCGCCGGCTGGCAAGCCCGCCCCCGTGAAAAATTAAGTTGCTCTGCCCCGGGGGATGACTGACTTTGTCTCGTTATTGCCGCTGTTTGCGTCGCGCCTTGGCGCGGTGTTGAGCGAGATTTTCGAGCTCCGGCCGGCATCCATCATCCGCGCCGCCACCCCTTGGGTCAACCGCCGCAGCTTCGTTCGGCAGCACCCGCGGCTCGGGCCTGGCCCGCGGGAAGCGTCCCACCAACAGCCCCGTCACTGCCGCCACCCCGGCCTCCACTGAATACACGCCCACCGCCATCGAAGTCGTCAGCGCGCCGCGTGAATACCAGAATCCGTTCGCCCCGGCCACCCCGGAGCCCGTCGAAAACGTGACCCCCGCCCCCGCCGCAGTGAGCGCTCCCGCGCCCGCTGCTTTTGTCAGTCCCGTGGTAGACTCATCCGCCGTAGACTCAGCAAAGGTGGAAGCCCCCGCTTCCGACGAACCCGCCGAGTTGAACATCCTCGAGCCCGAGCAGCAGAAGACCGCGCCCGCCCAGACTTGGGAGAGCGCGGGCTTCCGCCCCGCCCGCGAGCCCCGCAACGATCGTCCGCGCCGTGAGGAATCACGCCGTGACGAACCCCGTCGCGAGGAACGCACCGAGCGTACGCCCCGGCAGGAAAGCGCCCCGTTCGATCCCGCCTCCATCCCGGAGAAGTTCCTCTACGTGCGCCCCGGCTACAATTACGTGCCGACCCCGTCCAACTACGGTAGCGCGCCCCGTGAGAACCGCGAGCAACGCCCCGCGTCCGCCGAGTCCTATTCGGCTCCGGCCGCGGCGGCCCCGGCGAAATCCGGCGGCTTCCTCGGCTGGCTCAAGTCGCTCTTCGGCGGCTCGTCCGCCAAGCCCGTCGCGCCCGCCGGCACGAACGGCGACCAGCGCCGCGACGGCGGTCAGCGTCGTCATCGTGGCGGCCGCAACCGCGGCGGTCATGGTGGTGGCGAAGGCGGCCAGCGTCGCAGTCGCGGCGGCCGCGGTCGCTCAGGCGGCGGCTACCGGGGCGAGCGCTCCGGCGGTGCCCAGGGTGGCGACTCGACCGGCTGAGTCCCCGGCCTAACACAGACTCTCCAGGCGCCTGCTTCACCGCAGGCGCCTTTTTATTTCAGCCTGTCGGAGCCTGCTTGCAGGCGATGACAATAGCGGGCAACTTGGGAATTGCCTGCAAGCAGGCTCCGACAGTTTACGGTCGCTCCTTTCGCCTAAAGCCTATCGCCTCACGCCTCCTTCAATGTCCGACCTCATCATCCACGGCGGCAAACCCCTGAGCGGCACCATCACGCCCTCGGGCAACAAGAACTCGGTGCTGCCCATCCTGTGCGCAACGCTGCTCACCGCCGCGAAGGTGTCGCTCCGCAACGTCCCGAACATCACCGACGTCGAGAAGCTCGTGAACTTCTTCACCGAGCAGGGCTCGCGCATCGCCTGGGACCGCGCCGCCGGCACGATGAGCCTCGACCACTCGACCTTCGACGCCGGCCGGCTCAACGGCGAACTGCCCGCGGGCATGCGCTCCTCCGTGCTGCTCTTCGCCCCGCTGCTGTCGCGGATGAAAAAAATCTCGCTGCCGACCAACGCCAAGGGCTGCTCGCTCGGCATCCGCGAACTCGACCCGCATTTGGAGATTCTCGAAAAACTCGGTGCCAAGGTCTCGCACAACGGCGGCCTGACGATGTCGCTCAAGGGCCGCTTCACCGGCGCGCGCCACTGGCCCGACTACATGTCGGTCACGGCGACGGAGAATTTCGTCATGGCCGCCGTGCTCGCCGGGGGCGAGTCCGTGCTGCTCAACGCCGCGAGCGAGCCGCACGTGCAGGACCTCTGCGCCGTGCTCGCCGCGATGGGCGCGAAGATCGCGGGCCTCGGCACTAGCCAGCTCACCGTCACCGGCGTGAAGTCGCTCAAGGGCGGATCGTTCACCATCAGCTCCGACCATCACGAGGTCGTCACTTTCCTCGCGCTCGGCGCCATCACGGGCGGCGAGGTGCGCGTGACCAACTCCCTGCCGCACCACTTCGACCTCATCAACCGCTCCTTCGCCAAGCTGGGCGTGAAGATCGACTACGAGGGCGACACCGCCATCGTCCGCAAGAAGCAGAAGCTGGTCGTCGCGGAGCCGTTCACCTCCAACCTGCTGCCGAAAATCGAGGCGGCGCCCTGGCCCTACTTTCCCGTCGACCTGCTCCCCTGCCTGATCGCGCTGGCCGTGCGCGCGCGCGGCACGGTCATGTTCTGGAACAAGGTCTACGAGGGCGGCTTCACCTGGATGTCCGAGCTGTCGAAGTTCGGCGCCCACGTTGTCGTGAGCGACCCGCACCGCATCACCGTCTTCGGCGCCAAGCCGCTGCGCCCGACGGTCGTCGAGGCGCCCTACATCATCCGCGCCGCCGTCGCGCTCTACATGGTCGCCGCCAGCATCCCGGGCCAAAGCGTCGTCAAAAACGCCGACACCATCCGGCGGGCGCACCCGAATTTCGTGGAAAACCTCCGCAGCCTCGGCGCCGAGGTCGAATGGAAGTAGTTTAATTTGACCACGAAGGACACGAAGAGCACGAAGCCGATGCACAGAATACTTCGTGCTCTTCGTGTCCTTCGTGGTTAATCAAAGACTGATTCATGCCTTCTCCTGACAAGCCCCCCAAAGGCACCGGTTTCATCACCCAGGCACTTAGCGCTCCCGTGTCGCAAAGCGAGGCGGCGTTGCGGCCGCTGTCGTTCGCCGACTTCGCCGGCCAGCCCAAGACCGTCGAGCGACTCAAGGTCATGGTCGGCGCCGCCAAGCGTCGCGGCGAGGCGCTCAACCACATTCTGCTTTCCGGCCCGCCGGGTCTCGGCAAGACCACCCTCGCCTTCATCCTCGGCCACGAACTCGGCCGCAACGTCCGCGTCACCTCCGGTCCCGTCATCGAGAAGGCGGGCGACCTCGCCGGCCTGCTCACCAACATGGAGGAGGGCGACATCCTCTTCATCGACGAGATCCACCGCATCCCCAAAACCGTCGAGGAATACCTCTACAGCGCGATGGAGGACTTCCGGCTCGACATCATGATCGACCAGGGGCCCAACGCCCGCAGCGTCCGGCTCTCCATCCCGAAGTTCACCCTCATCGGCGCGACCACCCGCTCCGGCCTGCTCACCGCGCCGCTCCGCAGCCGCTTCACGCTCAACACCCGGCTCGACTACTACAAGCGCGACATCCTCGAGGGCATCGTCCGCCGCAGTTGCGGCCTGCTCAAGGTCGAGCTCGGCGACGGCGGGGCGCAGGAGATCGCCAAACGCGCCCGCGGTACGCCCCGCATCGCCAACAACCTCGTCAACTTCTGCCGCGACTACGCCTCGGAAAAAGCCAAGGGCTGCATCACGCAGCCCGTCGCCGCCGCCGCGCTGGAGCTGCTGGAAATCGACGCCGCCGGGCTCGACGAGATGGACAAGCGCATCCTCCGCCTCATGGCCGAGCATCACAAGGGCGGCCCGGTCGGCCTCGGCACCATCGCCATCGCCGTCGGCGAGGAGACCGAGACGCTCGAGGAGGTCCACGAACCGTTCCTGATCCAGGAAGGCTATCTCGCCCGCACGGCGCAGGGCCGCGTCCTCACCGACAAGGGCTACGCCGCCGTCGGCCTGAAGCCCGCCACGGGCGACCAGCAGACTTTATTGTAGGAGTCTGCTTGCAGGCGATAAATCGTGCCGACCAGTTTCAAGTCTCCCCTCTGCCTGATAATCGCCGGTCCCAACGGTGCAGGTAAGACCACTTTCGCCCGCGAGTTTCTGCCCCGGGAAGGCGGCATTGTTCATTTCGTCAACGCCGACCTGATCGCCGCCGGGCTCTCTCCCCTCAAGCCCGCCATGGCCAATATGAAAGCGGGCAAGGTCTTTTTGTCCGAACTCGACCGACTGTCCGGCACCAAGGTTGATTTTGCCTTCGAAAGCACGCTCAGCGGCCTGACCTACCGTGAACGCATCAGGAAATGGAAACGACAGGGTTACCGCATTGAATTGGTGTATCTCCGGCTCGACTCACCGGAGATCGCCCTGAAACGCATTGCCGCCCGGGTGCAGGAAGGCGGGCACGACGTGCCAGCCGCCGATGTTCGCCGCCGATTTGTTCGGAGTTGGCGGAACTTCGAAAACCTGTATCGTCCGCTTTGTGACGCTTGGTGGCTCTACGATGCCACCGGCTTTCCGCCCACCCTTCTGGCCAAGCACCCATGAAATCCACCGCCTCGACCAAACTCGATACCCGCACGCGTGGGATCAATGCCGCTTTCCGTCGCGCCGCCAAGGTGGCCGCCAACCGGGCCCGCGCCGCCGGCACCAAGCTCTACTACAAACGCGACGGCAAGCTGGTGGCCGAGACTCCGTGAACCCCGCCCGCACGGCGCAGGGCCGCGTGCTCACCGATAAGGGCTACGCCGCCGTCGGCCTGAAGCCCGCCACCGGCGATCAGCAGACGTTGCTGTAGGTCGCACGCTCACCACAGCGGTCGCGTGGCCTCCTCCAGGTGGGGATAGATTTCGTCGGCGATCCAGTAGCAGGTGAGCAGCAGGGCGAACAGCGTGCCGGACGTCCAGAGCAACCAGCGCCACTGCCGCCAGCGCGGGCGCAGTTCGGAGTGCTGCAGCAAAAGGTCGACCGGATACGCCGCGCAGTAGAGCACGTTGGCGATCGCCGTCAGCACCAGCAGCATCAGCCCGCCACGCCACGTGAACGCCGGCGCGAAGTGCGGCCAAGTGAAGCCGACCCACGCCACGGTCGCAGTGGTGAGCACGGCGTTGTAGCCGAGGCGGCCCAGTTCCCAGAACTTCAGGGCATCCTTGATGATCTCCGCCGGCCGCGGGTCGGGTTGTATTGGATTCATGTTGTTTCCGGTTTGGGCCGGCCGGCGTCGCACAACTCCTAGCCCGCGAGGCGGGCCGGAGAAACCAGCAGTTGGGGTTTGAGCCAGGCCCACGCCCGCCACCAGCTGAACACGCCGAGCGCCAGCAGCGCGAGTTCGGCGGCGATCAGCGCACCCTGCACGAGCGTGGTCAGCAGCGTCCAGCCGAAGGAGTTCAGCTGTCCCAGGCCCAGCTCCTTCACCCCGGCCAGCCCCACACCGAGCAGCGACGCGGCCTTGAGCCACGCGGACATTTTCAGTGCCCGCACGAATTGCCGCCGGCCCGGCGTAGCCGCCATGACCTCCCCCGCCGAGAACCAGGCGAAGCCCGCGATGCAAAGCCCGGTTCCCAAGACCATCGCGGTGATTTCCGCCGGATGCTGGAATTCACAGAGCACGGCCCAGACCGGCAGCTCGCGGCCGAAGCGGGCGTCGACGAGGACCAGGTTCATGACGTCGCCTCCTTGCCCGCTTCCTGGGCAAACCAGTCCACGTTGCGGGTGAAGAACATCAGCCCGGCCAGGGCCGCGAACAACGCCGCGGTGCCGGCGAGCAGCGCGTAGTCCTCCATGCGCAGCACCACGTAGAGCACGCTGTGCTCGACCGCCAGCAGGACCGCAATCGAGGAGGCCCGTCCGTAGCTGTGCAGGATCGAGATGCTGTAGCAGACGATGAGCAGCGACGACGCCACCGCGGCGCCGACATACGCCAGCCCCGGCTCCAGCACCTCGCCGAGCGCCAGCAAGGCCAGGTAGAAAAGACAGAGCGCGGCCCCGACCAGGCCATAGTGCACCGCATGCAGCCGCAGTCCGGCCAGCGTCTCGAACAGGAAGAACGCCGTGAACACGAGCGTCAGCACCAGCACGCTGTGCTTGAGCGAGCGCTCGACCATCCGGTAACCCTCGGCCGCCGCGACCGCGGGATTATAGGCCGGCTCGGTGGCAGCCGCCCGGCGATCCTCGCCGCCGCGGGCCGGCACCGCCACGGCCTGCCGCGCGTGGGCGGCCTCGCGGTTGGCGCTGCGTTCCTGCCGCAGGTTGTTGACCAGGTTGAGCGGCACGTGCAACAGCAGCACGAGGATGCCGATGAGCAGCAGTTTGATGGTTACCTGGCCGCGACGCCGGGCCGGGGTGGGAATGACGAGAGGTTGTGCGGTTTCCATGCCCCCATCCTGCTCGGCCGGTGTGAAGCCCGTGTGAAGTGGCGATGAAATCGCGCGGAAATCCACGGGTGGAACGTGTTGACCCCGACGCGTTCAAGCGGCCTGGAGTCAAGCCGCTCCACCCAAAGGCACCCAGAAAACCGCCCGGGCGCCGCCTTCCGGGCGGTTCGCGAGTGTGGCGTCGCCGCCGTGCAGATGGGCGATCTCCTTTACCAGCGCCAGGCCGAGCCCCGTGCTCTTCCGTTCCGTACCCGGTCGCGGCAGTGAATAGAACCGCTCGAACACCCGCGGCAGCGCATAGTCCGGCACACCCGGCCCGCGATCCTCAACCGTGAATGACACCTGATGATCAGCTGCTTTCGCCGCGAAAGTCACCTCGCCGCCCGCCGGCGAGAAATCCAGGGCGTTCTGCAGCAGGTTCACCAGCGCCTCGCGCAGCAGCACGCGCTCGCCGCGCAGCGTGGCCGCAGCGCTGCTGATTGTGAGTGTCACGCGTCCGCCTGCATAGGCGGGACGCAGCACGTCTGCCGCCTCGATCATCAGCCCAGCCGCGTCGATCGGCTCCGTTTGCCGCAACGCCTTCCGCGCCTCCAGCGATGACAGCTCCAGCAGCCGCTCGATGATCTGCTGGATGCGCGCCGCTTCGCCGCGAATGTTGCCGAGGAATTTCGCCCGCTGCTCCGGCGGCATGCTCTCGTCAAGCAGCTCGGCCGCGCCGCGGATGGCCGCCAGCGGCGCCTTCACCTCGTGGGCGAGTGCCTGGGTGTAGCGTTCGACATGTTGCCGGCCTTCCAGCGCATCGCGCATCTCCTCGAAGGCCCGGCTGAGTTCCGCAATCTCCGTGGCCCGGGACCTGACCGGGGCGGCCGGCCGGCCGTCGCGGATCTCCCGGGCGTAGGTCGTCAAACGCTCAAGCGAACGCGTCAGCCGCGCGGCGATCCACCAGCCCGCCGCGATCATCACGAGGCTGATCGCCCCCGCCGACCAGACCAGTTGCCAGCGCGCCGCCCGCACCCCCTCGGCCACGGTCGTCAACGGCCGGCCGACCCCGACCCATCCGACCAACGCGCCGTCATACCGCACCGGGGCCGCCACGCGCAGTTCATTGCCGATCTCCGCGACGTTGGTCACCGTGTAGTTCTCCGACGCCACCCGGCCGCCCCCGGTCATGGTCCAGGCGTAGGTCCGGCCCACATCGCGTCCGGCCGAGTCGAACAGCACGCGGCCGGACTGGTCGCAGGCAAACACCCGGAGCAAATCGGGCTGCGACGGCATGGCCGCCAGCCGCTTGGTCCAGTCGCTGCCGGGTGACTCGGGTGCGGCGAAAGCCGCCATCAGTGCCGCCGTGTCGCCCAGCGTGCGCCGCATCGATTCGACATACCGCAGGCGCACATCGCGCAGGACCAGGCCCATCATCACGGCAAAACCCACCGCCGAGGCCGCCACGTAGACGACGAAAATGGCCGTGCGGATTTTCACGATTCCCGCAGCGAGTAACCGAGCCCGCGGTGCGTCATGATCGGATCGGCGTCCGGCGCGGCCTCGCGCAACTTAGCCCGAAGCGTCTTGATGTGCGCGTCCACCGTGCGGTCGAGCGCCGCACCGGGATCGTCCCACGCCGCTGTCATCAGCTGCTCGCGGCTGAACACCCGGCCGGGCGCGGGCCGTTGCTCCGGCGCAGCACGGCGCGGACCCGGGCCGTAAGCTCGCGCGGGCTAAAGGGCTTGGCGAGATAATCATCGGCGCCGAGCTCCAGCCCGACGATCCTGTCCACCTCGCTGCTGCGCGCGGTCAGGAAGATCACCGGCACGGCGTACCGCTTGCGCAGCTCGCGGCAGACATCCAGCCCGCTCATGTCGGGCAGGCCCACATCGAGCACGATCAGCGCCACCGGCTGGTGCGCCAGCGCCGTGAGCGCGTCGCGTCCCGTGGTTTTCCACAACGGCGCAAAGCCCTCGGTCTGCAGCGCGTAGACGATGGTCTCGGCGATGGACGCCTCGTCTTCCACGACAAGGATGGTCTGGGGCGGGGCGGGCATGGAGGAGTTGTGCCGGCTGCTCCGGGCGATTTCAAGGCCGGGCCCGCGGCCGGGCCCGAAACCCGGGGTTGGCGAACCAGGCTCATTGCTGTAAGCTGAGCGACATGAATCCCTCGCTTGTGCTGCGCTACCGCTTTGCGCTCCTGCTGTTTCTCGGTGGGCTCGTGTTCAGCGGGCTGACCGCGTTCCCACTGCTCACCGAGATCCGGATCCTCGCCGCCCTGCTCGGCACCGGCGACCCGGCGCATTACCAGGAGCTGACGGGCCTCGCCCACTGGATCGCCTACGTGCATCTCGGGCTGGAACAGACCTACGCCAAATTCCCCTTCTTCGGCTATGGCACCGACTGGCTGGCCTTCGGCCACCTCGCCAGCGCCGCCTTCTTTGTCCGGCCGCTCTTCAAGCCGCTCGACAGCGACTGGGTGCTGAAAACCGGTCTCGCCATCTGCGCGGCGGTGGTGGTGGTCGCCTTGATCGCCGGGCAGGTGCGCGGCATCCCTTTCTACTGGCGGCTCGTCGACAGCGCCTTCGGCGTCTTCGGCGCCCTGCCGCTGCTCTATTGCCTCGGCCTCTCGCGCCGGATGCGCGGGGCGTAAACCACGCTCGCCGCGGCGCGGGCCATGGAAAATCGCGCCGGGCACGATAATGCATTGAATTTCCCTGCGGACTGCCGGAAAGTGGACCGTGCTTGCCGATTTTGTCCCGCAACTGATGCAGCGCATCCCCGGCCGCGTGCGCCCCGTGGTCGTCACGGCCATCCTCGGCCTGGCGGCGGTTCTGTTCCAGTTGGCGATCAACTTTGTCTATCACTACGGGCTGGAGGCCCTCACGCAGTACTCGCGCGCGAAATTTCTACTGGGCAGCTTCCTCCTTGTGGCCGGCACGGCGGCCATCTCGGGCTGGCTCCTCACGCGCTTTTGTCCCGACGCGGCGGGAAGCGGCATTCCCCAGCTGAAGCTCGCCTTCTGGCGGGACTTCGGGTTCGTGCCCTGGCGCGTGGTTTGGGTGAAGTTTCTCGGCGGCGCGCTGAGCGTGGGCGGCGGCAGCAGCCTCGGGCGCGAAGGCCCGTCGGTGCAACTCGCCGGCGGCCGGCTTGGCCGCGGCCTTCAACACGCCCCTCGCCGCGGTAACCTTCGTGCTCGAGGAAATCATCGGCGATCTCAACAGCCGGATGCTCGGCAGCGTGCTGCTGGCCGCCGTGCTTGGCGCGCTGGTGGCGCACGGCCTGCTCGGCGCCCAACCGGCTTTTATCCTGCACGGCCAGGGCGCGCCGCACTGGCTTGGCTATGCGCTGACCCCACTGGTGGCGGTCTTGGCGGCCTTGGCGGGGTGTTGGTTCCAGAAAATCTCGCTCGGCCTCCGCGCCGCGAACCTGCGCCCGCACCGGCTGCCGGCTTGGAGCCGCATCATGCTCGGCGGCATCGGGGTGTGGGCCATCGGCGCGGCTGTCTACCTCTACACCGGCCGGATTGGTGTGTTCAGCCTCGGCTACGATGATCTTTCGCGGGCGCTCGACGGCCGCCTGCTCTGGCACATCGCGACCCTGTTGCTCGTGGCGAAACTGGCCGCGACGGCGCTCTGCTACGGCCTCGGTGGCTGCGGCGGCATCTTCGCCCCGACGCTCTTCTTCGGCGCCATGGTCGGGGCGGCCATTGCCGGGGCGGCCAACCTGGTCTATCCCGTCAACCAGGCCGACCACGTGGCCCTGGCGGTGGTCGGCATGTCCGCTTGCCTCGGCGCCGTGGTGCGCGCGCCGGTCACCGGCATCCTCATCGTGTTTGAAATGACGCACGAATTTGCCTTGGTGCCGGTCCTGATGGTCGGGGCGCCGATCAGCCAGATCATCAGTCGTCGCATGGCCCACGAGAATTTTTACGAAGCCGTCCTGGCGCAGGACGGCCAGCACGTCGAGCGACTTGTCCCGCCCCGCAACCTGCGCACGTGGATGCAACTGCCGGTGTCGCGCATCGCCAATTTCTCCCCGGTGGTCATTGCAGACCTCACCCCCGAGGCCCTGGGGAATTTTCTCGCCGGGCACGCCCACGACCGCTTTCCCGTCGTCGTGGACGGCCTCCTGGCCGGTGTGCTCACCCGCCATGAAGCGACGGCAGCTCTGGCGGAGTCCCGCCCGCCGGTGCTGGAGCCGGCGATCACCTGCACCGCGGCCACTTCGGTGCGCGACGTCGCCACCAAGATCGTGGAATCACCCAGCGGACTTCTTATCCTGCTCGGCAAGAATGGCGGCGTGAACGCGGTCATTACCTTGCATGACATCCTCCGCGCCCAGATGAACTTTGCCAACGACCAGCAGGACTGACCGGATCGCGGTTTGCGTCCGATCGAATATCGATTACAAATTTTCCCATGTCGCCCGAACGTCTGATCGCCGGCTGCCCGCCCGTCGTCCTGAAAATCCTCCTAGCCTTCGGCGTCGGGCTTGCGATCGCCGCTTTGCTATGAATAAGTTCCGCTACGCCTGCGACCCGCTGTGCCTGGCCGCCTGCGCCTGCTACGCGGCGAACCGCTGGCTGGTGCCACTGGCGCTGAAGGGGATTTTTCTGCGCGGCTACTTTGCCGACACTTTGCTCATTCCCGCCGCCTTGCCTCTGATGCTCTGGCTGCAGCGCCGTCTCGGGCTGCGTCGCGTCGACTCCCGGCCGCAGTGGCGGGAAATCCTCCTGCACCTCGTGGTCTGGTCGGTGGCCGCCGAGCTCGTCGCCCCGCACCTCTTCACCCGCGCCACCGGCGACCCGTGGGATGTTGCCGCCTGCGCCGGGGGCGCGCTGGTTTCCGGCCTGCTCTGGCAACTTGGATGAATTTCGACCGCTTGGCGCCGCATTACGACTGGCTCGAGGCGCTGACCGCCGGCGGCCGGCTGCAGCGCGCCCGCACCGCCTGGCTCGGCGAATTGGCCGGTTGTCGCCGGATCCTCAGCGCCGGCGAGGGCCATGGCCGGTTCGCCGCGGCCTGTGCCGCCCGTTTCCCCGCCGCTGAAATCACCTGCGTGGAGGCGAGCCCGCGGATGCTCGACCGGGCCAGGAAAAAAACGTCACCCACCACGAACATCCGCTGGCTATGCGGCGACCTGCTCGCCTGGGCACCGGACGGAAAATACGACGCCGTGGTGACCTGTTTCTTCCTAGATTGCTTCCCACCCGAGAAACTCGCGGCCGTTGTCGCCAAGTTGGCCGCCTGCGCCACCGCCGATGCCGTGTGGCTGGTCGTGGATTTCTCCCTGCCGCCGCAGGGCCTGGCGCGCTGGCGAGCCCAAGCTGTGCACTCGCTCATGTATGCCTTCTTCCGCCGTGCCGTCGCGTTACCCGCGCGGCGCCTCACGCCGCCCGACCCGCTGCTGCAGGCCCATGGTTTCCGGCTGGCCGCGCGGCGCGAGGCCGAGTGGGGGTTGCTGCACGCGGATCTCTGGCGGCGCGGCTGAAAGAAGTTTTCACCGGACTAAGAAAAACCTTGGCACATTCACGGGGCGGGTGTGTCGTTGCATTGGGGTCGCTCGCCTTCCCCGACCCGTGTTACGTTTCGGTGCACCCGACCGGGAATCGCGAGCGGCGTCATCGCCCGGACCCGCCGGGCCCGCGGTCACGGCCGCGTCCACGCAACCTGCCACCGCCTGCGACTCACAGCCTGCGGGGGCCAAACCCATCACAGTCATGTCAGTTGTTCTCCCTGAGTCTGCGCTTCCGCGCATCGGCATGGTCTCCACCCACGGTTATGTCGCCGCCGAGCCCCCGCTGGGCAAGGCCGACACCGGCGGCCAGGTCGTCTATGTCCTGGAACTGTCCAAGAAACTAGCCCAGCTGGGCTTCGAGGTCGACATCTGGACGCGCCGCTTCGAGGACCAGCCCGAAATGGACGTCGTCAACGACCGCGTGCGCGTGATCCGCGTGCCGTGCGGCGGGCCCCAATTCCTCGACAAGGAATACCTCGTTCGTCACCTGGGCGAATGGGCCGAGAGCGCCCTGCGTCTCATCAAGCGGCACAAGCTCCGCTATCAGTTTTTCAACAGCCACTACTGGGATGCCGGCTACGCCACCCAGCGCCTGGCCGAGGCGCTCGACGTGCCGCACGTGCACACGCCGCATTCCCTCGGCCTCTGGAAAAAGCAGCTGATGGAAAAGGATTTCCCGGAGGACGCCGCGAACTTCGAGAAGAAATACAACTTCACGCAGCGCATCCACGAGGAGACCCTGCTCTACCGCAACTGCGAGCAGGTCATCGCCACCACCCCCGACCAGGCGGACATGATCGTGAAGGACTACGGCGCGCCCGCCGAGCAGGTCGCCATGATCCCGCCGGGTTACGACGACAACCGCTTCTTCCCCGTCAGCACTGCCTCGCGCAACACGATCCGCCAGCGGCTCGGCTTCGAGGGCCGGGTCGTCCTCGCCATCGGCCGGCTCGCGCGCAACAAAGGCTACGACCTCCTGCTCGACGCCTTCGCGGTGGTCGCGCCGCGCGAACCCAACGCGGTCCTGCACCTCGCGGTCGGCGGCACCGAGCTCAACCCCAAGGAGCAGATCCTCCGCGACGAGCTGAAGGCGCAGGCGGATGCGCTCGGCCTCGCCGGGCGCGTGAAGTTCAGCGGCTTCATCCCCGACGCCGACCTCGCCGACCACTACCGCGCGGCGGACGTTTTCGTGCTGAGCAGCCGCTACGAGCCCTTCGGCATGGCCGCGATCGAGGCCATGGCCTGCGGCACCCCGACCGTCGTCACCACCCACGGCGGGCTCTACCGGGCGCTGACCTTCGGCCGGCACGCGCTCTACGCCGACACCTTCGACAAGGAGGACCTCGGCATCTCCATCGTGAAGGTGCTGAAGCATCCCCGGCTTTCGACCCGCCTGGCCCGCATGGGCGCGCACAAGGCCCGCAGCCTGTTCACCTGGACCGGCATCGCCCAGCAGCTCGTCAGCCTCATCGAGGAACGCGCCACCGCCCTCGCCTTCACCGACAACGAATGGGATGAGCCCTGGAACGACGGGGACTGAGCATGAGCGCCCCCATCCGCCTGTTCAGCACCGACCTCGACGGCACGCTGCTCGGCAATCCCGAGTCAGCGCAGCGGTTCAAGACCGCCTGGGCCGCCCTCGCCCCCGAGACCCGGCCACTGCTGGTCTACAACAGCGGACGGCTGGTCGATGACCTGCGCCGCTTCATCGATGACGGCTCCCTCCCCGCGGCCGACTACCATGTCGGTGGCGTCGGCACGCAGGTGTTCGACGTCAAGGCCGGCCGGATGCTCGACGAGCTGCACGCCCACCTGGCCGACGGCTGGGACCGGGCGCGGGTGCGGGAACTCGTGGCCCAGTTCCCCGGCGTCCGGCCGCAGCCGGACGAGTTCCAGCACGAGTTCAAATCGAGCTGGTTCCTGGACCGCGCCGCGCCCGGCGCCCTCCGCGAGCTCAAGCGCCGGCTCACCGAGGCCAGGCTGAGCGTGAAACTCGTCTACTCCAGCAGCCGCGACCTCGACGTGCTGCCGCGTCACGCCACCAAGGGCGGCGCGCTCGCCTGGCTGTGCCTCCACCTCGGCGTGCCGCTCGAGTCGGTGCTGGTGGCCGGCGACACCGCCAACGACGCCAGCATGTTCCGGCTGCCCGGCGTGCGCGGCATCATCGTGGAGAACGCCCTGCCCGAGCTCTACGAGGCCACGGTGGACGTGCCGACCTACAGCTCGCGCCAGATCCTGGCCGACGGCGTGCTCGACGGCCTCTGCCACTACGGCGTCGTCTGCGTGCTGCCGACCAAGGAGAAGACGCGCCTGACCCGGGCGAAGATGGAGCCGGGTTTCCGCATGCTCTTCACCGGCACCAAGCTCGGCTCGCTCAACGACAAGGAGAAGGTCTTCCTCGCCACCGCCTACGAGAAGGCGCTCTTCGCCCTGCAGAAGAACATCACGCCCCTCGGCTTCTCCGCCTGCTCCCTCGCCGACAACACCGTGACCGGCACCGACGCCAACTACCGCAGCGTGTGGGCGCGCGACGGCGCCATCACCGTCTGGAACACGCTCAACGTGGAGGACGAGGACATCCGGGCCGCGGGCCTGCGCACGCTCGAGACGCTCCTCAGCGCCACCACGCCGACGGGCCAGATTCCCGCCAACGTCCGGATCGACGACGGTCAGCCCGACTACTCCGGCGTCGGCAGCATCTGCTCGATCGACAGCGGGCTCTGGCTCGTCATCGCGGTGCACAACTACGCCATGCGCACCGGCGACCACTCGCTGCTCTACCGCCACGCCGACCGGCTGCAGTCCATCATGAACTGGCTCAGCGCGCACGACAGCAACAACGACGGCCTCCTCGAGATCCCCGAGGCCGGCGACTGGACCGACCTCTTCGGCCGCAGCTACAACGTGCTCTATGACGAGGTCCTCTGGTTCCGCGCCAACGTCTGCTACGGCCGCATCCTCGAGTTCATGGGGCAGAACGGGCGGGCCACCGACTACCTCCGCTGGTCGCAGAAGATCCGCAGCCGCGTGCTCGAGATCTTCTGGCCGACCACCAAGCCCGGTGATCCCGCGGCGCCGCCCTCCAACCAGAACCGTTTTGCCGACCGGCAGACCGGCCTCGGGGACACCCAGTATCTGCTGGCCGAGATCACGCCCTTCGCCTTCAACTGGCGCTGCGACGTCTACGCCAACATTCTCGCGTTCCTCATGAACCTGCTCGAGGTCGACCGCGCGCGCACCGCCTTCCGGTTCATGTGGGGCGTGGGCGTCAACCAGCCCTGGCCCGTCGCCAACCTCTACCCCGTCGTGCAGGCGGGCGATCCCGACTGGCGCGCCTACTACACGGTCAACCTCCTCAACCTGCCGCACCATTACCACAACGGCGGCATCTGGCCGTTTGTCGGCGGCATGTGGGTGCGCTTCATCCACCGCCTCGGCTTCCACGAGGTCGCCTGCCGCGAACTCCTCCGGCTCGCCGAGCTCAACCAGCTCGGCCGCGACCAGGAATGGGAATTCAACGAATGGGCCCACGGCTCGACCGGCCGCCCGATGGGCAAGGCCTTCCAGGCCTGGTCCGCCGCCTCGTTCATCCGCGCCTGCCAGGAGGTCGGGGTCGACCCCAAGCACCTCGGCGAAGCGTGAGTGCGTTCAGAGGTCGCCCAGCTGCGGGCGGAGGACGATCTCCTCGACCACGGTGCGGCGGCTGAGCCGGTAAACATCGAGGATGGCCTGCGCGATGTCCTCGGCCGGCATGATGCGTGCGGCCTTGACGCCGGACTTGGCCCACGAGGGCGACCACGTCGCGCCGGGATGGATGCAGCAAACGCGCACGCCCTTGTCCTTCGTTTCGGCGCGCAGGACTTTCGCAAGGCCGGTCACGCCGAACTTCGCCGCGCAATACGCCGCGGCCTGCGGGTAGGCGCCGAGCCCGGCGATCGAGCTCATGAAAAACACGTCGCCGCGCCGGCGTTTCATCATCGCCGGCAGGAAAACCCGCGTGACCAGGAACGCGCTGCGCAGATTGGTCGCGATCATCCGGTCGAACTCTGCAACCTTCGTTTGCGCGAACGGCGCCATCGTGAAGGCGCCGGCGTTGTTGATGAGCACGTCCACCGCCCCGAAGCGTTTCGTCACGGCCCCGGCCAGCGCGGCGACGGCCGCCTCCCGGCTCACATCGCAGGCGAAGATTTCCGCCGAGGCGCCGAGTTTCCTGCAGGCGCGGGCGACCGCCTGAAGATTCTTTGCGTTGCGCGCGACCAGCGCCAGCCGGGTGCCGGGCAGTTCCGCGGCGAAGGTCTTCGCAATGGCCGCGCCGATCCCCTGCGAGGCACCAGTGATAAGGATGACGGGAGCTTTCATTCCGGAGTCACC
>WNFI01133155.1_pt1 | contig 34677 bp, 28 predicted proteins | sample 5400471 | NCBI WGS metagenome assembly WNFI01 (sample SAMN13153348, study PRJNA577476) | soil metagenome | isolation source: 100 cm saprolite on Douglas fir-dominated hillslope | place: USA:California | collected 2013-09-17 | reverse complement strand
GACCTCGATGTTGTAGCCGGTGAGGAACTTGATGTCGTCGATGGCGTAGATGTTCGACGGGTCGCTCATCGCCAGGATCAGCGAGGCGCCGGCGCGGTTGACCGGGATGCACTGGTGCTTCTCCGCCACCTCCTTGGGGACGAGCTTCACCACCTCCATGTCGATGTCGAATTCCTTCAGGTTGATCGAAGGAACCCCGTACTGTTTGGAGAGGAAGTTGGTGAGCTCCGACTCCTCGATGAAGCCGAGCTTGGTGAGGTGGTAGCCGATGCGGCCGCCGGCCTTCTTCTGCTCGTCCTGGGCCTTCTGCAACTGTTGGAGCGAAATCAGGTTTTCACGGACCAGGAGCTCGCCGAGACGTCCAGCCATGCAGTGTACCCCGCTAACGTAGTTGAGAGGCCGAGTATAGGCGATCGCCGGGCCGCATAGCGAGAAACCGGGCGAAGTCCCCGGTAAATTCCGGGTCTTGAAGAATGGCCGAAAGGGCGTGCGTGGAGCAGGCGAACCCACGCTTGCCGGGCTCGCGCGCCGGCCGGAATCAGGCCCCGAGCAGGCGGCGCGCCTCGGCAATGTCCTTTGCGATCTGCTCTTTGAGCGCCTCGACGCCCGGGAAGCGCCGCTCCTCGCGCAGGCGGTGCAGGAATCCGACCCGCACCCGCTTTCCGTAGAGGTCCTGCGCGAAGTCGATGAGGTGCACTTCCAGAGAAAGCGGCGGGCGGCCCGCGGCCCCGGCCTGCGCGACGTCGGGGTGGAAGGTCGGGTTGAGCCCGAGGTTCGCGGCGCCCGGGGTCGGCTCGGAGCAAGATCCGCCGGCCGCGAGCAGGCGCGCGCGCACCGCGTAGACGCCCACGCCAGGCAACAGCTCGTTTCCGGTGCGGATGTTGGCGGTGGGGAAACCCAGCTTGCGCCCGCGGCCTGCGCCCTGCACGACCTCGCCGTCGAGATCGAAGGGCCGCCCGAGCAGCATGTTGGCGGCCTCGATGCGTCCCTCGAGCACGAACTCGCGCACCTTCGTCGACGAGCAGACGAGACAGTTCACGGCGACGGGCGGCACCACGTGCAGCCGCACGCCGCGCTCCTCCAGCGCGACCCGCAGCGACTCGACGGTTCCGGCGCGCGACTTGCCATAGGTGAAGTCGTGGCCGACCACGATCTCGCCGATGCCGGTCGCGATCAGCTGCTCGACGAACTGCATGGGCGGCGTGGCCATGAAGGCGGCGTCGAAGAGTTGCTCGACGAGGTCCTCGACGCCGCAGGCTGCCAGAAGCTCGCGCTTGCGCGGCAACTCGCAGATGAGCGGCGGCGCATATTGCGGCGCGAGCAGCCGCGCCGGATGCGGCTCGAAGGTCAGCGCGCAGACGGGACCGCGGGCGTCGCGGCGCGCGGCGGCAAAGAGCGCCTGGTGGCCCAGGTGCACGCCGTCGAAGTTCCCGATCGCCATGGCGCCGCCCGTCAGCCGGTTGACCGACGCCGAGAGGCCCTGGTGGATGCGCATCGGGCGCACTGATAGAGGAGACCCGATGCGCCGTCAAACAAGGATGCCGGTCCTCCGTGTCCTCCGCGCCTGTGCGCTGAGCTCTTGTCTTTTCCTCTCGCGAGGGCCGCATGCCGCGGAAGTGCGCTTCGACGGCAGCTACCGCCTTCGCTTCAACACCGATACCAACCTCCTGCTCGACGACCAGGGCTTCGCCAGCGGGCAGAAGAGCTGGGCCGAGCACCGGCTGCGGCTGACGCCGAAGATCGTCGAGATCGGCGAGAACTCCGGCCTCGAGATCCAGGCCAGCTTCGACATCCTCTCCGGCATCTTTGGCGGCGACGTCGCGGCCGACTTCCGCGGCTACGGCCTCACCGACCGCTCCCAGCGCAGCGGTTTCAGGGCGCAGGGCTTCGACTTCCGCTACCTGTTCGCGCAGGTCCGCACCAACGTCGGCACGTTGGAGATCGGGCAGATGCCCACCCAGTGGGGCATGGGCATGCTGGTGAACAACGGCAACGGCGAGAACCTCAACGACTTCGGCGACGCGCGCTACGGCGACATCGTCGACGGCGTGCTCTTCGCCACGCGTCCGCTGGTCTCCATGCTCGGTCCCAAGAGCGAGCTCGGCCAGAAAGTGGGGCTGGCGGTAGCGGCCGAGCTGGTCTACCGCGACCGCTTCGCGCAGCTCGTCGTCAAGAACGGCGGCGGGCTGCAGATCGGCGACGTGGCCTGGCAGGGCGTGGGCGCGCTGGTCTACGACCCGAGCGATGGCACCCGCGCCGGGGTGTACGTCTCTCGGCGGGTGGAGAGCTTCGCCGCCTCGGCTGGCAATCTCCACATCTGGACTTTCGACGGCTATCTCCGCCACATCCGCGCGCTCGACAGCGGCTACGTCCTCTCGGTGGAGGGCGAGGCGGCGCAGATCTACGGCGGCACCAACCACGTCCCCAATCTGACGGCGCCCGGCATGTCGCGCGTCTCGCAGCAGGGCGCGGCGCTGCGCGGAGGACTGGCCCGCGGGCAGTTCGAGGGCGAGCTCGAGGTCGGCTACGCCAGCGGCGACGCCAATCCGTTCGACGGCCAGTCCAACAACTTCCAGATGAACCGCGACTACAAGGTCGGCCTCGTGCTCTTCGACGAGGTGCTGATGTTCCAGTCGCAGAACGCGGCGCGGCGGCTCTCGGATCCCTCGCTGTTCGGGGCGCCGCCGCAGGGGCTGGACCTGCTCCCGACCGAGGGCGCGGTCACCAACGCGCTCTACCTGAAGCCGACGCTGCGCTACAAGCCGCGCGTCCTGCGCGGCGGGCTGCGGCTGGTCGGCAGCGCGCTCTTTGCCCGCGCGCCGCAGCCGGTGCTCGACGTCTACCAGGCGCTGGTGTGGTCGGCGGCGAAGAACGCCTTTGGACACGACGCGGGAAGGAACTACGGCATCGAGCTGGATGGCGCGATAGGGTACCAGGCCCGGCTCTCGGGTGCCCTGGGCTTCGAGACCGGCGTGCAGTTCGGCTATCTCTTCCCGGGGAACGCCTTCACCCGGGCCGACGGAAGCCGGATGCCCGGCGCGTACGCCCTGAGGGTCCGTGCGACGTTCGTGTTCTAGGCCCGCCTCGCCGGCTCAGGGCTTACGCTTGTAGCCGTTAGAAATGGATTGTGAAATGCGTTCTAGTCTAGAAGCACCTGCAAACTCTCACCGCAAAGGCGCAAAGGACTCGGGGCACGGATGCGGCACGAAGCGTCGGGCAGGCAGCCGAAGCAACCTTCGCTCCTTCGCGCCTTCGCGGTGAGATGTTGCTTGTGCTTTTTTTTCGTCGCTTGCGCGAGCGGTGCGCCGTTCGAAGGCCTGGCGCCAGCGCAGAACACCGGCGGGCCGCTCGTCGCCTTCGACCTCTTCCACAAGCCGCTGCCCGAGATCCCCTTCCCGAGCGACCTGGCGACGCGCACCGATCCGAACAGCCCGACCGGGCTTCGCCTCAACGCCTCGCTGATCGCTCCCACGCAGCTCGAGCGCAACGCCCGTGCCCTGCTCGACACGCTCGATGGCTTCGGGACCTTCGCGCCCATCACGGTGGCGTTCGACCGCGACCTCGACGTCCTTGATCTCTACAACCGCCAGAACAACGCCGACCCCACTGACGACGGCGTCTACCTGGTCGATCTGCAGACCGGCGCGACCACCCCGCTGGATTTCAACGGCGGCCACTTCCCCTACACCTTGAACGACCCGGGTCAATACTTCCTCAACGACCCGAACACGGGCGCGTTCAACCTGCTCTTCCCGGTGACCGGCCCGGCGGCGAACTTCCTCCATCCGGAGCTGCCGCACGACACGCTGCGGGCGCAGGCCGACGACCTGCTCACCTTCTACGAGCGCGCGACGCACACGCTCATCCTGCGGCCGGTGGTGCCGCTCGCGCAGGAGCGCGTGTACGCGGTGGTGCTGACCACGCGGGTGCGCGGCCTCGACCAGAAGCCCATCGCCTCGCCGCACTCCGGCATCAACCACAGCGCGCAGACGAGCGAGCTGCAGCCGCTGCTCGGGTACCTGCCGCCGGGCGTGCGGCTGGCGGACGTGGCGTACACTTGGGCGTTCACCACGCAGTCGACCACGCGCGATCTGGAGCTGATCCGCAACGGCCTCTACAGCAGCGGGCCATTGCGAACCCTGGGCTTCACCTACCGGGTCCAGGACATCGCCACGCAGACCAGCTATGCGTCGCGCTTCAACATCCTGCAGGAGCGCGGCGTCTTTCCGCCGCCCCAGAGCAAGCCGGCGCAGCCCTCCGACTTCATCCTGCCCGTCAACGAGTGCGCCGCGCCGCCCGCGCCGCCCGGCTGCCTCAGCGCGCTGCTCGCCGACGATCAGGTGCGAAGCCTGCTCATCGGCGCCGACCCGGCCGCGCTGCAAGCGCTGCTCGACACCTTCAAGTACGTCGACTACATCGTTTCCGGCAACTTCATCTCGCCGAGCTTCCTCAACACCGACAGCGGCGTGCCCGCCGACCAGAGCTTCCAGATCGACGCGAAGAACGGCATCGCGCGCACCACCGGCGAGACCGTGAACTTCACGCTCGCAGTGCCCAAGCCGCGGCCCGCGGTGGGCCACGTCCCGCCCTTCCCGACCGTGCTCGCCGGCCACGGCTACAATTCGATGCGGGTCGAGCACATCCTCGGCTTCGGCGGGGCCTTCGCCAAGTTCGGGCTCGCCACCATCGCCATCGACGCGTACGGGCACGGCATCGGCGTCGACCCGCTCACGGAATTGACCGCCCGCACGCTGGCGGCGAAGTACGGACTCGCCGCCTTCGCCGACGCCGTCTTCCAGGGGCGCGCGCGCGATCTCGACTACGACGGCATCAAGGACTCGGGCGGCGACTTCTGGACCGCGGAGGCCTTCCACACCCGCGACGTCGTGCGGCAGTCGGTCGTCGACTGGATGCAACTCGTCCATCTCTTGCGGACCTTCGACGGCACCGGCGTGCAGGTGCTCGGCCAACTGGTCAACCGGGCCGGCGACTTCAACAACGACGGAGTGCCCGACGTTGCGGGTCCGGTCACCTGGCCGCTCACAGTGCTCGCCTCGGACAACAAGACCCACCTCTTCGAGAAGGGCGCGCTCAACCCGGGCTCGGATCTGTTCGCCTTCGGAATATCGCTGGGCGGAATCCTCAGCGGCGTCCTGCCAGCGGTCGAGCCGGACATCGTCGCGGCAGCGCCCACCAGCGGGGCGGGCGGGCTCGCCGACGTGGGCATACGCTCCACGCTCGCCCAGGTGGTGCAGGCGATGTTCCTCGAGGTGTTCGGGCCGTTCTTCGCCAACTGCCACTACGATGCCTCGGCAGTCGACGCGCAGACGCGAATGCCCACCGGCGCGTGCGCCGCAGGTGCGCCGGACACGCTGGTCCTGGTGGTGCAGGGCCCGAAGATCGACGGGTGGTGGCTGGGGACGGCCGATCTCGCGGGACGGCTGCGACTTCCCATCTCAGCCGACTGGCCGTCGCTCGCGGCCACACGCACCGAGGGCGATCCCCTTCAAGTGACGGTGCTGGGCGCGACGCCGCAAGTGATCGACAAGTACCAGCTGCCCTCGCGCTTCTTCGGCGTGAACTACAAGCCGGGCGATCCGCTGACCTCGCCGGCGCGCGGCTACGGGCTCTCGCGCAACACGCCCGAGTTTCGCCGCATGATGGGACTCTGGCAGCTCATCCTCGATCCGGGCGACCCGATCAACTACGCGCCGCACTACTTCAAGGACCTGCTTCCTGCGCGCGCGCTGCCAGACAAGGACACGGGCGTCGTCGCCGGGCCGGCCAACATGCTGGTGATCGGGACCTCGGGCGACTCGAGCGTGCCGGTGAACACCGCCATCTCGCTGGCGCGCGCGGCCGGGCTGGTCGAGATGCAGAACCCGGATCCCGGCTATGGCCTGCCCATCGATCAGGTGCTGATCCGAGCGGGCGTGGTCGAGGCGGTGCCGGCCACCGCCCGCTTCGCCGATCCTGCCGGCGGCGTCTTAGCGGCGCTGCCCGGCCACGTGCGCTGCGACCCCGGCTCCGACTGCACCGGCAGCGTGCTGATCGATCCGACCGGCTACGCCTGCGATGCGCACGGCCAGAACTGCCTCGACGGGTTGAACGCGCCGCGCCTCGATCCGCCGCTGCGGCAGCAGCTCGTCACCGTCTCGGTGCCGCAGCCCGGAGCCTGCACCGTCTCGCCTCGAGCGACGGGCAGCGGCTGCTGGTCCACCGGCTTGTCGTCGTGCGCGCAGGGGCCGGCGCTCTCGGCGCTCATGATCCCCTATCTCAACCGCACCGGCCAGCACGGCTTCCGCAATCCGCAGCCGCCGCCGGACAAGCCGTTCGACCTCGATCAATTCATGGCGAACGCCGTCGGCCGCTTCTTCGAGTGCCGCGGACGCGAGCTGCACTTCGAGCAGTGCCAGCAGGACCTCGCATCCTGCCCTTGGATTCCGCCCCTGCCCTGATCACGTCGGCGGGCCCGAAAGCGGCCGGCAAGAGCGCGGCAATGTTGCTGGTCACGCTCTGTCCGTCGGCGCTGGCGTAGACGATGGGCGCGTCGGGCGCGCAGAACTCGGCCAGCACCTGCCTGCCGCCGCCGCAGGGCGCCGCCGGCCGGTCGCGCCCGCCGACGACGGCCACCGCGTCGATGCGCCGCGCTCCGGCCGACACCGCGGCGGCGACGGCGTTGCGCTCGGCGCAGACCGAGAGCGGATAGGCGCTGTTCTCGACGTTGCAGGCGGCGAAGATCCGCCCGCCGGCGAGCACGGCGGCGCCGACGTGGTAGCCCGAATACGGCGCGTATGCTTTCTGCCGCACCCGGGTGGCGGCGCGCAACAGCGCGGTCAGGCGGAAGTTCGGACGCATGCGCGTCGAAGGATATCCGAGAGCGTGCCGAGGGCCACTTTTCCCAACTCGGGACATCCCGGAGCGCAGCCATCGCCGTCAGGCTTTGGCCGCCCGCGCCGGCACCGCCGCAAACGCCCGCGGCACGAAGGCGCGCAGGAGGTCGAGGAACCTCCCCTCGACGGCGCGCGCGACCTCCACTACCTCCTCGTGCGACAGCGCGTGCTGAGAAAGGCCGGCTGCGAGGTTGGTGATGCAGGAGATCCCGCAGACCGGAAGGCCCATGTGCGCGGCGGCGATCACTTCCGACACGGTGCTCATGCCGACCGCGTCCGCGCCCATCGAGCGCGCCATCCGCACCTCGGCGGGCGTCTCGTAAGAGGGGCCGTTCATCTGCAGATAGACGCCCGCGCGCAGCTTCTGCGAGGTGGCGCTCGCGGCCTCCTCCAGCGCCTCGGCGAGCCGCGGATCGTACGCGCGCGACAGGTCGGGAAAGCGCGGCCCGAGCAGATCCTCGTTGGGGCCGGTGAGCGGATTGCGCCCGGTCAAATCGATGTGATCGGTGATGCGCATCAGCTCGCCGGGCGCGAACGACGGGTTGACTCCGCCTGCCGCGTTGGTGACCACCAGCGCCCGCGCGCCCAGGACGCCGAGCACGCGCACCGGAAACGCGACCGTGGCCGCGTCGTGCCCCTCGTACCCGTGCAGGCGCCCCTGCAGGGCCAGCACCGGCGTACCCTCGAGCTTGCCGTAGACCAGCCGCCCCTTGTGGCCCTTTACGGTTGCCGGCGGAAAACCGGGCAGCTCGGCGAACGCCAGGCCGCACGCGCCTTCGAGCGCGTCGGCGAACGCGCCCAGCCCGGAGCCGAGCACGAACGAGATGGGCGATTCCCCGTCCGGGAGATGGAGTCCGGCCCGGGCAAAGCGCGCGCAATCGAGGGCCAGCTCGGTCCAGGAGGGCATGGCCGTCCCTTTACCATGCCGCGCATCCCCGGGCCCGGAGGCCTCGAGCCTGATGGCTGACGCCCGAGACCTGGGGCCCCCGCGTGAAGGTTCGGAAGTCCATCGCCCTCTGCCGTGTTACACACCGCATATGAACGAGCTCCTCGAAGTCCTCAAGAGCGGCGGCACGGCGATGGTGCTGACCAAGCTGGCGATCCTGGCCGGGTCGATCGCGGCGGTGATCATCGGCCTCGAGCGCGCGTTGTTCCTGCGCGGATTTGCCGCCAAGGCGAGGGAGCTGCACGAGCAGATCGTCCGCGCCCTGCTGCGCGGCGACGCGGCCATAGCGCTGCACGAGTGCGACCGCTCGCACGTCGTCACCGCGGCGCTCTACCGCGCCGCCTTCGACCGCGCCAACCGCCCCGACCGCGTCGCCGATGCGGTCGACCGGGCGCGGCGCGAGGTGATCCAGGCGCTGCGCTCGCCGCTCTGGGTGCTGGCTACGCTGGGCGCGGTGATGCCCTTCGTCGGCCTCTTCGGCACGGTGGTCGGAATCCTCGGCTCCTTCCGCCAGATCGGCATGACCGGCCAGAGCGGCTTCGCGGTGGTGGCGCCGGCCATCTCGGAAGCGCTCATCACCACCGCGGGTGGCATCGCGGTGGCAGTCGAGGCGGTCATCCTCTTCAACACCTTCCAGGCGCGCATCTCCCGGGAGGCCTTCGACCTCACCCTGCGCGCCGACGAGCTCACCGAAGTGGTCATCGACCACGCCGCCGAGGTCTCGGCCGCGCTGCAGGCGCCGCGCTCGCCGGCGGGCTCGCAGCCTTCACCCGCCTCGGCGGTTGCGCAAGGACACGCCTGATGGCGATGTCAGGTCCCGGCAAGTCCAGCCACCACGACGACGACGAGTTTGCGCCGGCGGTCTTCAGCGAGATCAACATCACGCCGCTGACCGACATCTTCCTGGTGCTCTTGATCATCTTCATGGTCGGCAGCAGCATCGTGGTCGAGCAGGCGCAGGGTGGCGGGACCGGCGTTCGCGTCGACTTGCCCAAGGGCGCGGCCAAGGAGCTGCACGCCGCGCCGCGCGACTTTCCCGTGGCGATCATGAAGGACGGCACCGCCGTCGTCGAAGGCAAGGCGATCGAGATGGGCGCCTTGCGGGAGCGCTTCCAGAAGCTGGCAAAGGATTCGCCGGAGGCCCAGGTGATCATCCAGGCCGACGCCGGCGTCTCGCACGGGCGCGTCGTGGAAGTGATGGAGGCGGCGAAGGCGGTCGGCATCGGGCGCCTCGCCATCGCCACCGAAGAGTAGCCGCGCGGCTACTTCCCTTTCTCGCTCACCAGGCCCTTCGGCGACCAGGCATCCACGATCGCCTTCGCCATATGCGCGATCAAGAGCTCTCCTTCGTTTTCGAATATCCAGCGCTGGTCCTTGTTGTCGTAGGTGAAGGCCGAGATCACGATGGGGCCGTTCTTGCTGTAGACGATGGCCACGTCGATGCGCACGGCGTCCAGCATGCCCAGCTTGTCGGCGACGGCGGTGGGCGTCTCCGAAGCATCGATCGCCGCTTCGAGGTAATGGGGAATCAGGTTGCGGTATTGCTGGCCCTTCATGATCTCGATCATCCTGGCGCATAGCTTTTGATCGCCGACCTCGCAGCGATCGATGCTTTCCATGATGGTGGCCATTTCGCGAGCCGTGGTCTTGCCCAGGCCGTAGATCTTCTGGTCGGCGGGCATGGGGCCCTCCGCCGGCTTGTAGACCTTCTTGTAAAGGAACGTGTTCTTCAATCCGAGGCTGGCAATGCGTTGATTCACGCTCGCGAGCCCGACCTGGTCGATCACCAGATTGGTGGCGGTATTGTCGCTCTCGATCATCATGAGGACGAGCGCGTCTTCGAGCGTCAGGTCCAAGGGCGCATGCAGGTATTGGAGGATGCCCGAGCCCATCACTCGGTCATCGGGCTTGAAGGTGACTCTATCGGCGAAGCTCTTCTTGCCGTTCTTGATCTGATGGAAAGCCTCGACGAAGATCGCCAGCTTGATGACGGACGCGGTCTGGACCACATGGTCGGGGTCGATCTGCACCACCTCGCCCGTCTTCAGATTCCTGGCATATAAAGCCACGCTGCCGCGGTGCTGACTCGCCATCGCATTCAACTGCTTCTGCAAAGCCGACGCTTCACTCGAGGGCGGCGATTGCTTCTGCGCCAGAGCAACAGGCGGCATCAACAGCGCCAAGGCAAGAGTCGAAATCATCTTCATGCTTTTTGGGCCCTCGGCGGACGGTCTAGTCTAGAACGACCGGGTGCGCTACTGCTGCGGCATGGCAGTGGCCAGCTTGCAGCTCGAACGGGCGACGCTCGCCTACGGCGACGAGGGCGGGGGCGGACCCGTTGTGCTGCTGCATGGCTTTCCCTGCACGCGCACGCTCTGGAAGGGGGTCGCTCCACTGTTGGCGGCGGCGGGGCATCGGGTGCTGACGCCGGACCTCGCCGGCTACGGAGCATCGGCGGGTCCTTCCGACATGAGCGCGCAGGCGGATCATCTGTTGGCGTTCTTCGATGCGCTCGGGCTCGAGCGCGTCGCCATCGTCGCGCACGACGTCGGCTCGGCAGCCGCGCAGATCCTCACCGCGCGCGCGCCGGGCCGGGTGCGCAAGCTCGTCGTGATCGACGGCGTGCATGCCGGGGAGTGGGCGATGGACGCGATCGCGAGCATCCGCGACTGGCCGGCAGCGGATGGATCGCGGCTGTTCAAGCTGCTGGTGCGCAGGGTGCGGACCAGCGCGGCGCAGGGACGCATCAGCGACGCACAGGCGCGCGAGGTGCTCGCGCCGTACGAGGGAGACGAAGGCGGCGCGCGGCTGATCGCAGCGGCGCGCTCGCTCGACCCGAGCCAGACGGCGAGCCTGTCGCATGAGCTGCACGAGAGCGGCGTCCCGGCGCTGGTGCTCTGGGGCGAGCACGACAGCTATCTATCGCCCGAGACGGTGGGCCGGCCGCTCGCGCAACTCCTGCGCGCGCCGTTCGTGCTGCTCCCCGGCGGCCATTTCCTGCCGCTCGAGCTTCCGGCGGAGGTCGCCGCGCAGCTTCTTCGTTTCCTCACTGAGCCTGAATGAAGTCCCAGACCTCGACACTCCGAGCCGCGAGCGTTGCGCTGCTGCTCTTCTTGCCTTTCGCCTCCGGCAGCGCGCGCGCGGAGGAACCGGGTCAGCCGCCCGCCGACTCCGCCGCGCATGAGATCGGGTGGAAGGACGTGGCGCTCTTCGCCGGCGGCGCGGCGACCGCATTCCTCGCGCACGAGGCGGGCCACACCATCACCAACCTCTCGCTGGGAAACGTGCCCCACCTGGAGTCGGTCCGTTTCCTCGGCTTCGTCCCCTTCTTCGCGGTCTCGCCGGAGATCAGCTGCATCAACTCGAGCTGTTTCAAGAGCGACGGATCCAGATTCGGGCCGGGCAAGCGCGGGCTGCTGCTGATCCTGATGGCCGGCTTCGACGTGCAGCACATCACCGACGAAGTGCTGCTCACCCACGACCCAGCGCTGCGCCTGCACCACGCGCCGTTCCGCACGGGACTGCTCGCCTTCAACACGCTCACCTCCGTCGCCTACGCGATCGCGAACCTGGGCGACTTCGAGCCTCCAGCGGGCGATCTGCACGCGGCGTTCCGCGACACGCAGGCCCCGCGCATCTGGACCACCAGCCTCCTCGTCGGCATCGCCGGGCTCGACGTCGCGCGCTGGGCCTGGCCCGAGGTGCCTTGGATCGCGTGGGTCAGCCGCGCCGCCAAGGTCGCGTTCCTCGGCTTGCCGCTCGAGATCTGATCGGCGTCTTCATTCGGGGTTCGCGTCCTCTTCCGGAGGGTCACCGCGCGCCGCGCTTTGCAGGACGTCTTCCAGCTTGGTCAACAGATCCTCGTTGCCGTTCTGCGCATAGCGGGCGAGGTTTCGCTCGAACTCCGGCATCCGCTGGAGGAACTCGCCCAGCGTGCGCTCGTCCAGCGCTTCCGCATGCAACCCAAAGCCTTCCTTTTGCAGATAGCGCGCGTTGATGATCTGCTCGAACTGCTTGCCCACCGGCTCGGTGAGCATCGGGCGATGCAGGTAGACCGCCTCGCCCATCAGCGTGAAGCCCGCGCTCGCCACCACCCCGCGGGCGGTGCGCAGGTCGTCGATGAAGCCGGCCTCGCTGAATGGTTTGTACACCAACGTTCCGTCGCGGACTTCCTCGCGCAGTTCGCGGCGCACGCCGTAGATGCGGCACTCGAGGCCGGTGCGCTTGAGGATCTCCGGCAGGTCCTTGTTGGTGGTGTACGTCTGGTAGACGAGCAGGTGCCCGCCGGGCTCCGGGCGCGCCGCCAGGATCTCGGGGCGCAGGATGGGCGGGTGAAGCGTGGTCCGCTTCTTGCGGACGGGCGGATAGAAGAAGGTGGTGATCAAATAATGATAGGCGCCGGGCACCTTGGTCTTGACGATGGCTTTCGTCAGCTGGAACGACGCCTCATGGCCGCGCAGGATCTCCGGGTCGTGCTTGCAGCGGTTGACGATCTGCATGTTGTCGACGGAGACGATGGGCAGCCGGTGGTTGACGCCGTAGAGGTAGCTCCAGCTCTCGAAGTCGCTGATCACCACGTCGGGCCGGAAGCTGTCGGCGATGTCGAAATAGGCCTTGACGTTCCTCGGCCAGCCGCCGGTGAAGGCGCCTTTTAGATTTTCGAGCAGCGTGCGGAAGTTTTGCACCTCGTTGTCTTCGGTGACGATGGTGAAGCCCCAGATCTTCTTCACCTGGAGGTGCTCGCCCGCGCGCTTCGCGAGGTAGTCGTGGGCGCGGCCGGAGACCACCACCTGCACGTCGTGCTTCTTGACCAGCTCGTCGAGGATCACGCGCGAGCGGATGGCGTGGCCCATGCCTTCGCCGACGACGCCGTAGAGGATGCGCATGGGCGGCAGTCTATCCTCAGACCACCTTCTCCAGAACCAGCGGCCTGCGCTCCGGCGGCTCGTCGCCGAGCGCGACGGCGCGGCGCAGGCGGGCCTCGCCCGCGTCGAGGCGCGATTCAGTGGCGGCGTGCAGCTCGGCCAGCACGTCGCCGCTCTTCACCTCGTCGCCGACGCGCTTGAGAAGCAGCAGGCCCGCGGCGGGATCGACCACGTCCTCCTTGCGCGAGCGGCCGGCGCCCAGCTCGACCGCGGCGAGACCGACCTGCTCGGCGTCGACCGCGCCGAGAATGCCGCCGCGATCCGAGCGCACTTCCCGCACCAGCTTCGGCTGCGGGAAGAGCGAAGGATCGTCGATCACGCGCGGATCTCCTCGCTGCGCTTCTATGAGCTGCGCAAATCGCTGCAGCGCGGCGCCGTCGGCCAGCGCGGTCTCCAGCCGCATGCGCGCCAGCAGCGGATCGTTGCCGACGCCGGGCGCCTGGCCGGCGAGCAGCATCTCGACGCCCAGCCGCAGCGTCAGTTCGCGCACGTCGGCCGGGCCGCCGCCGCGCAGCACCTCGATGGACTCGCGCACCTCGACGGCGTTGCCCACCGCGCTGCCCAGCGGCGCGTCCATGTCGGTGAGCAGCGCGACGCAGCCGCGGCCCAGCGCCTTGCAGAGATCGACCATGGTGCGCGCCAGCAAGCGCGCCTCGTCGATCGACTTCATGAAGGCGCCGCGGCCGACCTTGACGTCGAGGACCAGCGCGTCGATGCCCGCCGCCAGTTTCTTGCTGAGGATGCTGGAAGCGATGAGCGGCAGCGACTCGACGGTCGCGGTGGCGTCGCGCAGCGCATAGAGCTTGCGGTCGGCCGGCGCGATCTCGGCGGTCTGGCCGATGAGGCAGACGCCGAGGCGGTTCACCAGCTCGGCGAAGAGCGCGATGGGAAGGTCGACGATGAATCCAGGAATGCTCTCCAGCTTGTCGAGCGTCCCGCCGGTGTGGCCGAGGCCTCGGCCCGACACCATCGGCACCTTGACGCCGCAGACGGCGACCAGCGGCGCCAGCGGCAGCGAGATCTTGTCGCCCACCCCGCCGGTCGAGTGCTTGTCCACCTTGCGGCCTGGAATCCCGGAGAGGTCCAGCACCTGTCCCGAGCGCAGCATGGCGTCGAGCCACGCCGACAGCTCCCGTGCGTCCATGCCGCGGAAGAAGACGGCCATGAGGAACGCGGCCAGCTGCTCGTCGGCCACCCCGCCGGTGGTGGCACCCCAGACCAGGTATTGCAGCTCGTCTGCGCTGAGCGCGAAGCCGTCGCGCTTCTTGCGGATCAGATCGTAGGCGCGCATGCGGCGCGCAGGGTGGCTGAACGCCGGGCAAGCGTCAATCGGCGCCCCGCTCCCTCGGCAGTTGCCGCGGCCTTCGCAACCTTCTAAGTCACCCGCATGCAGATCGAGCCGGGGCCCGGGGCGCAGGTGTTCTCGCAGGAGCTGAGCGAGCAGCTGGCAAGGGCGGTCTCGCAGCGCCGCGAGTTCCGCACCCACCACCTGCGCGAGGACGGGACGCCGCGCTTCACCAACCGGCTGGCGCTGGAGACCTCGCCGTACCTCCTGCAGCACGCGCACAACCCGGTGAACTGGCGGCCCTGGGGCGAGGAGGCCTTCGCCGAAGCGCGCGCGCTGGGACGGCCGCTGTTCCTCAGCGTCGGCTACGCCACCTGCCACTGGTGCCACGTGATGGAGGAAGAGTCGTTCGAGTCGGAGGAGATCGCGCGCATCTTGAACGAGAAGTTCGTGCCGGTGAAGGTCGACCGCGAGGAGCGGCCCGACGTCGACGCCATCTACATGCAGGCGGTGCAGCAGAGCCTTTCGCCCGACGCTCCCACCGGGCTGGCCGAGCCCCACGTGTTGCACGGCGCGATGAGCTACTACGCGCAAGTCTTCGACCCGGCGGAAGGCGGGGTGCGGCGGGCGCCCAAGTTTCCTTCGAGCATGAACACGCGGTTCCTCCTGCGCTACTGGAAGCGCACCGGCGAGGCGCAGGCGCTGCAGATGGCCGAGCTGACGCTGACCAAAATGGCGCTCGGCGGCATCTACGATCAGGTGGGCGGCGGCTTCCACCGCTACTCGACCGACGCGCACTGGCTGGTGCCCCACTTCGAGAAGATGCTCTACGACAACGCGCTCCTGACGCTGGCGTACGTCGAGGGCTGGCAGGCGACGCACAACGAGCTCTACAAGACCATCGCCTGCGAGGTGCTCGACTACGTCGCGCGGGAGATGACCGGCGCATCGGGCGCGTTCTTCTCGGCCACCGACGCTGACTCCGAGGGAGAGGAAGGCACCTTCTTCGTCTGGACCACGGCGCAGCTCGCGCAGGTGCTCGGAGACGAGGACGGCGCCCGCGCGGCGCGGCTGTTCAATGCCACGGCGGCCGGCAACTTCGAGGGGAAGAACGTGCTCTCGCTGGCGCAGGTGCCCGACGCCGAAGAGCGCGCTTTCTTGCAGCGCATCCGGCCGAAGCTCTACGCGGCGCGCGCCAGGCGGCCGCCGCCGCTCACGGACACCAAGATCCTCACTTCTTGGAACGGGCTGATGATCTCGGCCTTCGCGCGGGCCGGGCTGGCCTTCGCGCGGCAAGACTACGTCGATCGCGCGGCGAAAGCGGCGGAGCATCTGCTGCGCGCGCACTTCGACGGCGGCGTGCTGCGGCGCACGGGGCGCCATGCGGGGCTGCTCGAGGACCACGCCTTCCTGGCGGCGGGCGTGCTCGACGTCTACGAGACATCCGGAGAGGCGCGGTGGCTCGAGGCCGCCCGCGCGCTGCACGCCGCCCTCGAGCAGCGCTTCGCCGATCCGCAGGGGGGCTTCTTCCGCACGCCTGCGCAGCACGAGGCGCTGCTCGCGCGCGAGAAACCCGCCTACGACGGCGCCGAGCCCACCGGCAACTCCGTCGCCGCGCTAAATCTAATGAGGCTGGAGGCCATCACCGGCGCAGCGAAGTACCGCGCGCAAGCGGAAGCGCTGCTCAAATCATTCGGCTCGCTGCTGGCGGGCGCACCTGCGGCGCTGGGCGAGATGCTGCTCGCGGTGGACTTCCTGCTCTCGGAGCCGCGCGAGGTGGTGCTCGTCCGCCCCCGCGGCGGGACCGATGCGCCGCTGCTCGACGCGGTCCGCCCGCGCTTCGCTCCAGCGCAGGTGCTGATCCGCCACGAGGACGGCACGCCGCCGGCGACTCCGCTCGCGCAGGATCGTCCGGCGCAGCAGGGCAAGGCCACCGCCTACGTCTGCGTGCGCGGCGCCTGCCAGCTGCCGGTCACCGAGCCCGACGGCCTCGCGAAACTTCTCACCTGATCCTGCCCTGCCGTGCGCGCAGCGAGGGCTCCTCCGCCCGTCTTCGCAACCCGGCCATCGAATCGGCATCGTAGGCCCATGCTCTTCGACCCGCTGTCCCTCCGCGAACTCACGCTGCGCAACCGCATCATCGTCTCGCCGATGTGCCAGTACTCGTCTCAAGACGGCTTCGCCAACGAGTGGCACTTCGTTCATCTGGGCTCGCGCGCGGTCGGCGGCGCGGGGCTGGTCTTCACCGAGGCGAGCGCGGTCACGCCCGAGGGTCGCATCTCGCCTGCGGACCTGGGGATCTGGAAGGACGAGCACGTCGCGGAGCTGTCGCGCATCGTGCGCTTCATCGACGCGCAGGGCGCGGTCGCCGGAATGCAGCTCGCGCACGCCGGCCGCAAGGCTTCGACGCAGCAGCCCTGGGCCGGCACCAAGGTGCTCTCGCTCGACGAAGGCGGCTTCCGTCCCATCTACGCGCCGAGCGCCATTCCCTTCCGGCCCGACGATCCGGTGCCGGAGGCGCTCAGCGAAGCCGGCATCGCGCGCATCGTCCGCGCCTTCGGCGCTGCGGCGGAGCGCGCGCTCAAGGCTGGCTTCCGCGCGCTGGAGGTGCACGCCGCGCACGGCTACCTCCTGCACGAGTTCCTCTCGCCGCTCTCGAACAAGCGCGCCGATCAGTACGGCGGCTCCTTCGACAACCGCATCCGCGCGCTCCTCGAGACGGTGCGCTCGGTGCGCAACCGCTGGCCCGAGCGCCTGCCGCTCTTCGTGCGCATCTCGGCGACGGACTGGGCGGAGGGCGGTTGGGACATCGACCAGTCGGTCGAGCTGGCCACCAGGCTCGGCAAGGAGGGCGTCGACCTCGTCGACTGCAGCTCGGGCGGGCTGGTTCCCGGCGTGCGCGTCGCCATGGGGCCCGGCTACCAGACGCCTTTCGCCGAGCGCATCCGCCGCGAGGCGAAGATCAAGACGGGTGCTGTCGGCATGATCCGCTCGGCCGAGCAGGCGGAGCACATCCTGCGCAGTGGGCAAGCGGACGCGATCGTCCTCGCGCGGCAGCTCCTGCGCGATCCGTACTGGCCGCTGACCGCTGCGCGCGCGCTGGGCGTGCAGGTGCAATGGCCGGTCCAGTACGAGCGGGCGCGCGACTGAGGTCCCGCTGAGCGGGCCGGCGTTCCTCGACAGATGAGCGCTCCATGATCACCCTGCCTCGACAAAGGAGGCAGGACAAATGAGCAGGCGGGTGCGCTGCTTGTGCGCGCCCGCCTCGCGCGGCCCCTGATACAGTGGGCGCATGAAGCTGCGCATCTTCGGACTCTGCATCGCTCTCGCTGTCTGCGGCTGCAAGAAGACGCAGGTCGCGCACACCGTCGGGCTCGCCCTGGACGTGGGCGGGCGCGGCGACCAGTCCTTCAACGACGGCGCGCTCCGCGGCGTCGAGATCATGGCGGCCGGCCTGCGCTACACCGCCCACGGCTACGAGCCGCTGCCCGACGCGGAGTATGCGACGCTCCTGCCGTCAGATCTGATGAGCCGTCCCTTCCCGCACCTGGGAATTCCGCAGCCGCTGGTGCTCGCCGGAAAGGCGCAGGAGGACTACGAGCCGAACCTCCAGCTGCTCGTCGACCAGGGCTCCGAGCTGGTGATCGCCGTCGGCTTCATGATGGAGCCGGCGGTGCGGGCGGTGGCGGCGCGAAATCCTCGGGCGCGCTTCCTGCTCATCGACAGCCCGGTCCTCGACGCGGCCGGCAAGCCGACCACGCTTCCCAACGTGCGCGCCGTCGTCTTCCGCGAGAACGAGGGCAGCTTCCTCGCCGGCGGGCTCGCGGGCGAAACGACCAGGACGCAGAAGATCGGCTTCGTCGGCGGGATGCAGCTTCCGCTCATCCGCAAGTTCGAGACCGGCTTCCGCGCCGGGATCCGCCAGGTGAACCCGAAGGCCGAGGTGTTGGTCGCGTACACCGGCACCTTCGACGACGAGAAGAAGGGCGTCGAAGTGGGGCAGGACCTCTACGGACGCGGCTGCGACGTGGTCTTCCACGCGGCGGGGCTCGACGGGCTCGGCGTGATCAAAGCGGCGCAGCAGGCGGGGAAGATCGTCATCGGCGTCGACAGCGACCAGAGCCACGTCGCGCCCAGGAACGTGCTCACCAGCATGGTGAAGCACGCGGATGTCGCGGTGTACCTCGCCATCAAGGACGTGATGGAGGGCAAGTTCGCCGGCGGCGACGTGGTGCTGGGTCTCAAAGAGGGCGGCGTCGGGCTCTCGCAGATCAACGCCGAGCTGGCGCCGCCGGCGGCGCTCGCGGATTTGGAGAAGCTGCGCGCCGCCCTCATCGAGGGAAAGCTGCAGGCGCCCGCGACGCTGGACGAGCTGGCGAAGTTTGCGCCTGCCGCGCCCGCCGCGCTGGGTCTCGCGCACGCGGTGGCGGCGCATCCGTGAACGCGACGCCGGATGCGTACCGCGCGCCAGAGCAAAAGGCCGCAGGCGCGCTGGAGCTGTCCGGCGTCGTCAAGAAGTTCGGCGGCGTCGCCGCGGTCGACGAAGTCTCGCTCAGCGTCGCGCCCGGCGAGGTGCTGGCGCTCGTCGGAGAGAACGGCGCGGGGAAGTCGACGCTGATCAGCGTCGCCTGCGGGCTCTACCGCGCGGATTCCGGGACGGTGCGCGCGTTCGGGCGGGAGCTGCCGCCGGGCGACCCGCGCGCCGCCATCGAGGCCGGGCTGGGCGTCGTCTACCAGCACTTCATGCTGGTGGGCCCGCTCACCGTCTGGGAAAACGTGGTGCTGGGGCGCGAACCGCGGCGGCTCGGGATGCTGGACGCGGCTCGCGCGCGGCGCGAGGTCGCCGAGGCGGCGCGCCGCTTCGGGCTCTCGCTGGACGTCGAGGCGCGCATCGAGACGCTGGGGGTGGGCGCACAGCAGAGGGTGGAGATCGTCAAGCAGCTGTGGCGCGGGGCGCGGGTGCTCATCCTCGACGAGCCGACGGCGGTGCTCTCGCCGCGCGAGGCGGACGAGCTGGTGCGGACGGTGCGCGCGCTGGCGGCCGACGGGCGGGGAGTGATCTTCATCTCGCACAAGCTGCGCGAGGTGCTGGCGGTGGCGGACCGCATCGCAGTGCTGCGGCGCGGAAAGCTGGTGCAGACGACGGCCACGGCGCAGACGAGCGCGGCGCAGCTGGCGGAAGCGGTGATGGGGCGGCCGCTGGGGACGGAGCCGGTGGCGGAGCTGGGGATCTCCGCGGCGTCTCTCGGTGCCAGGCCTCGGGCGTCGGGCCTCGGGCCGCGGGTCTCTTCCAACCGGCCTGCGCCGCGCCACCGGCACGCTGAGCCTCGACGGCGCGACCGGCTTCACACGCAGCCCCGGGGCCGCGCGCAAGGCCGGCGTCGTCCACCTCCCCGAAGATCGCCACCGCCGCGCGCTCTGCCTGCCGCTCAGCGTGGAAGAAAACCTAGCCCTGGGCCGCCAAGCGGAGGCGCCCTATGCGCGCGGCGCCCTCATCGACAAGGCTGGCCGCCGCGCCAAGGCGCTGCAGCTCGTCCGCGACTTCGACGTCCGCCCACCCGACCCGCTCGCCCGCGCCGGCGATCTCTCCGGCGGCAACCAGCAGAAGCTCGTCGCCGCACGCGAGCTGGCCGGTGGCGCGCCGCCGCGCCTGGTGGTCGCTGTGCAACCCACGCGCGGGCTCGATCTGGGAGCTTCCCGCCGCGTCCACGAGGCGCTGCGGACCTCGGCCGCTGCGGGCGCGGGGGTGCTGCTCATCTCGCTCGACCTCGACGAGCTGCGCGCTGTCAGCGACCGCATCCTCGTCCTATACGACGGCGGGGCCGCTGGCGAAGCCGCGCCGGACGCCCATCGCCGCGACCGGGCGCGATCCGCTGGCCGGCTTCGGCAACCTCGCCGCCGGCGCGCTCGCCGGACCGGGGCCGCTGGGCGAGACCGCCATCAAATCCGCCGTCCTCATCCTCTGCGGGCTCAGCGTCGCCGTCGCCTTCACCGTCGGGCTGTTCAACATCGGCGCCGAGGGACAGCTCATCTGGGGCGGCCTCGCCGCCGCGGCCGCCGGGCGCCTCGACACTCCGCTCGCGCTGCCGCTGAGCCTCGCCGCCGCCGTGCTCGCCGGAGGCGCGTGGGGTCTGGTCCCCGGCATCCTGAAAGTGCGCCGCGGCGTGCACGAGGTGATCAGCACCATCCTCTTGAATTGGGTCGCCATCCACCTCGTGCACGGCTGGCTGGTCGCCGGTCCGCTCGCAGCCGCGGGCGGCGGCGCGTCGGTCAGCGTCGCCGGCACCGAGCCGATCGCGCGCGCCGCGTGGCTGCCGCGCTTCATCCCCGGGAGCCGCCTCGACCTCGGCTTCCCACTCGCGCTCCTCATCGCCGCGGGCGTCTGGTTTTTGCTCACCCGCACGCGGCGCGGATTCGAATGGCGCGCCGTCGGCGCCGGCGCCGAGGCCGCGCAGGCGAGCGGGATCCCCTCCGGCCGCCGCGTCTGCGAGGCGATGGCGCTGTCGGGCGCGCTGGCCGGGCTCGCCGGCGCGCTCTTGATCCTCGGCACCGAGCACAAATACCCGGGCGTCTTCCGCACCGGCTATGGCTTCGACGGCATCGCGGTCGCGCTGGTCGGCGGCGGCACCGCTGGGGGCACGGCGGTGGCCGGCCTCTTCTTCGGCGCGGTGCGCGCGGGCGCGACGCGGCTGCAGCTGGTCGGAATCCATCCCTCCTTTGCCGAGCTGATCCAGGGCATCGCCGTGCTGCTGGTCGCCGCGCCGCGCATCTTCCTGCCGCTTTGGAAGCGGCTGCGGAGCTCCCATGTGACGGCTTCGGCGCCGCCGATTCCGACGGTGCAGCCGTGAAGCGGGCCTCGACCCTCGGAGAGCGGGCCTCGACCTTCGGACTTCTGGCCTCGGGCCTCGGGCCTCGGGCCTCGGGCCGTTTCGTGCAGGTGCGGCCGTGAATGCCATCTTGGATTTTGCTCCGCCGTTGGTTCTTGCCGCGCTCGGCGGTGTGCTCTGCGAGCGCGCCGGCGTCGTCAACATCGGGCTGGAAGGGATGATGCGCTTCGGTGCCTTCGCCGCGGCGGCGGGAGCGATCTGGACCGGTTCGCCGTGGGTCGGACTGCTCTGCGGGGCGATCGCGGGCGCCGGCGCGGCCTCGGTGCACGCCTTGCTGTCGCTGCGGTTTCGTGCAGACCAGGTCGTCAGTGGAATCGCGCTCAACCTGGTCGCGCTGGGGCTGGTCACATATCTTTTGCAATCGGTGTTCGGCTCCAGCGGCGTCAGTCCTGCGGCGCCCTCTTTGCCGCGCGATCGATTCGGGCACACCGCGCTGGCGTATGCGGCGCTGGTCATCCCGGTGCTCTTCCACCTCTGGCTCTCGCACACCGCCGCCGGGCTGCGCGTGCGCGCCGTCGGCGAGCATCCGCGCGCCGCGGCGACGCTGGGCGTCCGCGTTCTCTCGCTGCGCGCCTGGTGCGTGCTCGGGAGCGGCGTGCTCGCAGGCCTCGGCGGCGCGACGCTGTCGGTCGGCATCCTCGGGCAGTTCGACTCGCGCATGCCCGCGGGCCAGGGCTTCATGGCGCTGGCCGCCGTCGTCTTCGGCAAGTGGACGCCGCTCGGCGCGGCGGGAGCGGCCTTCTTCTTCGCAGCGGCCGACGCGCTCCAGCGGCAGCTGTCGTTCTCGCTGCACGCCGCCGACCTGCGGCTCGAGGGAATCTTCCTCGCCCTGCCCTACGTACTCACGCTCGCCGTGCTGGCGCTGGGCATCGGCCGCACACGGGCGCCGGCCGCCGACGGCGTGCCTTACGATCCCGAAGGCCGATCCTGAAAGCTGTACGCCTGCAGCGGCCCTGTCGCGTGATCACCGCTGGCCGACTTGCAGATTCTCTCCCTCGAACTCGTGGATCCGCTCGCGCCACACTTGCGGCCAGGGAATGCTGCGCATCGACGACATCTCGACGCAGACCAGCACCGTCTCGCCGACCAGCGGCCGCAGTCCGGTCTCGACGTTGTCGACCACGTACTCGAGGCGCGCGCTGCGGCCGCCCAGGTACGCAGTCCGCACGCGGATGGCGAGCGCGTCGTCGAAGCGCGCGGGCGCCAGGCAGTCGATCACGCACCTGCGGACGACGGCCTGCGCCGGCGATCGCGTGCCGCCCTCCATCATCAGCGAAAGGTAGCGCAGGTATTCGATGCGGCCGAGCTGCAGGAGGTTGAGCCAGCTGGCGTTGCCGACGATGCCCTGCGCGTCCACCTCGTCGTAGCGAACGCGGTGGCCGTGGGCAAACTTGAACAACGCTTCGATGCCCGGAGTCTCTTCGAGCTGCTGCTCCTGCTCCTCCTCCTCCTCCGGCATCAGCGCACCGCCTGCAGGAAGCTCGTGCCGCGAGGCGAGGGCGCGCCGAAGTACTCGGCCACGGTGGCGCCCAGGTCGCAAAAGCTCTCGCGCACGCCCAGGTCCACGCCGCGCGCGCGCGAGGGCGACCAGGCGAGCAGCGGCACGTACTCGCGCGTGTGGTCGCTGCCGGGGAAGGTCGGATCGTTTCCGTGATCGGCGGTCAGCACCAGCACGTCGCCGTGGCGCAAGGCCCCCGCGATGCCGGGCAGCGCGGCGTCGATCTCGCGCAGCGCCCGCGCGTAGCCCACCGGATCGCGGCGGTGGCCGTAGAGCATGTCGGTGTCGACCAGGTTCACGAAGAGGAAGCCGCCCGGCAGCGTTCGCAAAAGCTCCTGCGTCTTGCGCAGCCCGTCCGCGTTGCCCTCGGTGTGCACCGACTCGGCGATGCCGTGGCCGTCGTAGATGTCGGGGATCTTGCCCAGCCCGACGGTGCGCACGCCGCGCTCGCTCAGCGCGTCGAGCACGATGCCCTTGGGCGGCGGCTGCGAGAAATCGCGCCGGTTGTAGGTGCGCTTGAACTTGCCGGGCCCCTCGCCGACGAACGGCCGCGCGATCACGCGGGCGAGCCCGTACGGCTTGCCGACGGTCCGCGCCGCCTCGCACCATTTGTACAGCGTCGTGAGCGGCACCTTCTCTTCGTGCGCGGCGATTTGGAAAACGCTGTCCGCGCTGGTGTAGACGATGGGCAGGCCGGTGCGCAGGTGGGCAGCGCCCAGCTCCTCGAGGATCACGGTGCCGCTGGCGGGCTTGTTGCCGAGGAACCCGGGCGCGCCCGACGCCTTCAGCCACTCCTGCATGAACTCCGCGGGAAAGCCGTGCGGGAAGGTGGTGAACCCTTTCTGCAAGACGACGCCCATCATCTCCCAGTGCCCCGTGGTGGTGTCCTTGCCCTGCGACTGCTCGGCCATGCGCCCGAAGGCGGCGCGCGGGGCCTCGGAGCGCGGGCAGCCGGCGATTTCGGTAATGTTGCCCAGACCCCACTTTTGCAGAGTCGGTAATTCGAGGCCGCCGACCTTGCGCGCGCAGTTGGCCAGCGTGTTGGAGCCGGCGTCCCCATAGGCTTTGGCGTCGGGTAATTCCCCTGCGCCGCAGGAGTCGATCACCAGCACCACGAAGCGGCCCATCTAGTACTTCCCCGCCGCCACCGGCTGCAGGCCGGTGACGATGGCCACGCTGGCGCTGGCGCCGAGGCGGTTGGCGCCCGCCTCCACCATCTTTCGCGCGTCTGCGGTGGTGCGGACGCCGCCGCTGGCCTTCACGCCCACGTCGTCGCCGACCACGGCGCGCATCAGCGCGATGTCCTCGGCCGTCGCGCCGCCCGGCCCGAAGCCGGTGCTGGTCTTGACGAATGCCGCGCCGGCCGCTTTCGACAAGGCGCAGGCGATCACCTTCTCGTCGCGGGTGAGCGCGCCCGTCTCCAGGATCACCTTCACCGGCCGCGGCCGCGCCGCCTGCACCACCTCGCGGATGTCGCACTCGACGTAGGCGTAGTTCTTCGCCTTCAGCTGGCCGATGTTGATCACCATGTCGATCTCGGCCGCGCCCGCGCGGATGGCCTCGCGCGCCTCGAAGGTCTTGGCGCTGGTGGTGCCGGCTCCGAGCGGAAAGCCGACCACCGCGATGGGCTTCGTGCTGCAGCCATGCAAAAGGCGGCTCGCCAGCGCGACGTTTCCCGAGTTCACGCAGACGGTGGCGAAACCGTACTTGCGCGCCTCGTCGCAAAGCTTGACCAGCTCGTCGCGGGTGGCGTCGGGTTTGAGCAGCGTGTGGTCGATGTACGGCGCCAGGTCGCGGCTGGTGCGGATGGCGAGCGGCGTGAGCCGCGCGGTGCCGACGTTGTAGAGCTCGTGCGCGCTGCAGAGCAGATGCTCCTCGCAGGGCGCGCAGCCGCCGGGGTTGCATTCTTTTGGGATCTCGGCCGGAGTGACGCAGGTCGGCTCTGCGCGGCCGATGCGCTCGGAGTCGGGCTTTTCGCCCCGCAGCCGCGAGAGCGCTTTTTCCGCGATCATCGAAGCGAGCTCGTCCAGCTGGTCGGCCATGGGTCAGCGCGTTGTAGGGTCCAGTGGAAAGCGCTGTCAACCTGCCAGACTCGGTCGCCGACAGGCCGTTTGGAACCGGCGCAATTGCAGATTGTCGCGTTGAAGATGGGGAGGATCTTTTAGGATGGTCGAATGCGCCTGCTCGCCGTGCTCTGCGCCGCCGCCGCCGCCGCCGCCGCCGGATGCTGCGAGTTCTCCGGGCCGCGCTGGCATGGGCGCATCACCGGTCACTTCGACGGCGAGAAGTTCCGCAACCAGGATCCCGGCGTCGCGCCGGGCGCGCTGGCAGTCGCACGCTGGAGGCTCGAGCGCAAGCCCGGCCCGTGGCCCGACTTCGACGGCATGCCGCCTGCGCCTCCGCCGCCGCAGCGCGTACCCGGCCTGCGCGTCACCCTGGTGAACCACGCGACGGTCCTGATCCAGATCGCGGGCCTCAACGTGCTGACCGATCCGATCTGGGCCGAGGTCGCCGGCCCCACGCACTCCCTGGGCAGCAAGCGCCACCGGCCGCCCGGGCTACGCCTCGAAGACTTGCCGCGCATCGACGTGGTGCTGCTGAGCCACGATCACTACGACCACTTCGACGCGCAGACGCTCGGGCACATCGCGCGCGCGCACCATCCGCAGATCATCGCCGGGCTGGGAATGGCGAAGCTGCTCGCGGCGCACGACATCCACGGCGCGACCGATCTCGACTGGTGGCAATGGATCTCCCCCGCTGCCGGCCTGCAAGTGTGGGGCGTGCCCGCGCGGCACGGTTGCAGGCGCAGCGCCTGCGACGACGACGCAAGGCTGTGGCTCGGCTTCGTCCTGCGCACGAAGCAGGGCGACGTCTACTTCGCGGGCGACACCGGATACGGGCGGCACTTCCAGCAGATCGCGGACCGCTTCGGTCCGCTGCGGCTGGCGCTCCTGCCCATCGCGCCGGGAACGCCGCGCGCGCTGTTCGCGCCGGTGCATCTCGACGCGCGGGACGCGGTGATCGCCGCGCGGGTGCTGCGGGCGCAGGACAACATCCCCATCCACTTCGGCACCTTTGCGCAGGGCGACGAGGCCGACGGCGAGGCGGAGCGCAAGCTGGGCGAGGCGCTGGCGCCGGGTGGCAGCCCGCGCTTCACCGTGCTTCACAACGGAGAGTCCTGGGACGCTGCCGTCACCAGCTCACCAGCGGCGGGAGGCTCATGAAGATCGCCTCGACGTTGCCGCCGCTCTTCAGGCCGAAGAGCGTGCCGCGGTCGTAGATGAGGTTGAACTCGACGTAGCGGCCGCGCCAGCGGATCTGCGCAGCGCGGTCGGCCTCGGTGAAGGGCGTGCTCATGCGCTTCTCGACGATGGGCGCATAGGCCGGGAGGAAGGCGTCGCCGACGCCACGCACGAAGGAGAAGCTGTCGTCGCCGCGCAGGTAGTCGAAGAAGACGCCGCCCACGCCGCGCTCGGAGTTGCGGTGCGGGATGAAGAAGTATTCGCGCGCCCAGCGCGAGAAGCGGTCGTAGCGGTCGGGGCCGCAGGCGGAGCGCAGCACGCCATGGAAGTGCGCCGTGTCTTCGTCGAACGCCCGGAAGGGCGTCAAGTCCGTCCCGCCGCCAAACCAGGCAACGACGCCGGAATCCGCGCTGGCGCCTTTTGGCGAGCCCACTTCCAGGTAGCGCACGTTCATGTGCACCACCGGCACGAACGGGTTTTTCGGATGGAGGACGAGCGAGACGCCGGTGGCAAAGAACGGCTTGCCCGCCAGCTCTTCCGCGCGCGGCGGCCGGATGCCGAGCGCGTCGTCGCCCTCGGCGGTGCGGCTCTCCGGGACGATCGGATAGCGGTCGCCAAAGACGGCGGAGAAGTTGCAGCCGCCCTTCTCGAAGAGCTCGCCGCGCAGCTCGCTCATCTCGCCGCCGCCGCCGCCTTCGCGCTGCCAGGCGGTGCGGCGGAACCGGGCGCCTGAGCTCTCCAGCTCCTCGATGCGCGCCACGATGCCGTCGCGCAGCGCGCGGAAGTGCCTCTCGACCTCGGTTCGGATGCTCTCCACGGGCGCCGAGAAATACCACGGCGGCCGAGAGGCGCGCTGCGCTCTGCTACAGCCGCGCCACGAGCGCGTTCGCGACAGGCCTGCTGTTGGCGGTGGCTGGCACGTGCGCTCGGAGCTAGAGTGCGAGCCAGCCCCGACAGGGAGGACACAATGGTTTCGATGTCTCGGCGTGCATTCGGAAAGCTCCTGGGAACGGGCGTCGCCACGGCGGCGCTGCGTCCCGCGCTCGCACAGGCGCCGGCGCCAGCGCCGTCATCGGCGGCAACAGCGGTCCGGCTCTCGGCGAACGAGAACCCTTACGGGCCGTGCCCCGGCGCGATCGAAGCGATTCGCGCCGCCTGCGGGCGCGCCTGGCGCTACCCGGACGAAGCGGCCAACGAACTTCGCGCGGACCTCTCCCGGCTCCACGGTCTGCCCGCAGATTGGTTCCGGCTGGGCGCCGGCTCGGGCGAGATCCTGAAGCTCGCCACCAGCGCGTTCACCGGCCCCGGCAAGCGGCTCGTCATGGCCGACCCGGCATTCGAGGCGGCGGGCCGCCACGCCGAAACGGCCGGCGCTCAGGTCACGCGCGTGCCGCTCGACGGCACGTACGCGCACCCGCTCGAGCGGATGTCCGCGCCCGATGCCGGCCTCGTCTATGTCTGCAACCCGAACAATCCCACCGCGAGCATCACGCCGAAGGCGCGCCTGCGCGCGTTCCTCGACGCCGCGCCTTGCATGGTGCTGGTGGACGAGGCGTACCACCACTACGTGGACAGCCCCGATTACGAAACCGTCGCGCCGCTGGTGAAGACCCAGCCCAGACTCATCGTGACGCGGACGTTTTCGAAGATCTACGGGCTCGCGGGCGCGCGGATCGGATATGCCATCGCGCAGCCTGCGGTCATCGAGAAGCTTTCTGCGCACGCGTCGTGGGACTCGGTGAACATCTTCGCCATCGCGGCGGCGCGGGCGAGCCTTGTGGACGCGTCATGGGCCGAGCAAGGCCGGCGGCGCAACGCCGCGACGCGGGCGCAGGTCATGAGGGAGCTGGCACAGCGCGGGTTCACGGCGATCCCGTCGCAGGCGAACTTCGTGATGATCGAGACCCGGCGCCCGGTCAAGCCGCTCATCTCCGCGCTGGCGGAGCGCGGCGTGCAGGTGGGGCGGCTCTTCCCGGCGCTGCCGACGCATCTGCGGGTGACGCTCGGCACTCCGGAGCAGATGGAGCGCTTCCTGACCGCCTTTGCCGCGCTGACGGCCTGACCCGCCAGTCATCCCGAATCAAATCAGGTTGCGCCGGGCCGAGACGTTGCGTCGCCGTTTACGAGATGAACGGCATCGCGAATGAGATCCGGACGAAGCACGAGAGCCCCGATGCTGGCGCACCGGGGCCCTCGGAGTAAAGCAACGAAGGACTACTTCTTGTTCTTGCGGTCCTTGTCCTTGTCGTCCTTCTTTTCCTGCCCCTCGATCGCTGCGCTGACTTCGGCGGCGAAGTCCTTCTTCTCCTTCGCAAGGCCCTCGCCCAGCACATAGCAGGCATATCGCCGCACCTGCAGGTTCTCTTTGATCACCGCGATGGCCGCGTTGATCTCGTCCTGCACCGTCCGCTTGCCGTCCGGATCGCGGAAGAACGCCTGCTCCAGCAGGCAGTGCTCCTTGTAGAACTTCTCCAGCTTGCCGGGGATGATCTTCTCCAGCATCGCTTCCGGCTTGCCCTGTTCGAGCAGTTGCGCGCGGGCCACCTGCTTCTCGTGCTCGATCACCTCCGCGGGCACGTCCTCGCGGCGAAGATAGGGCGCCTTGGTCCACGCGATCTGCATGGCGATGTCCTTCACCAGCGCCTGGAACTTGTCGTTCTTGGCGGTGAAGTCCGTCTCGCAGTTCACCTCGACCAGCACGCCGATCTTCCCGCCCAGGTGGATGTACGAGCCCACCGCGCCCTCGGTGGTGCTGCGGCCGGCCTTCTTGCCCGCCGTGGCGAGGCCCTTCTGGCGAAGCCAGTCGGTAGCCTTCTCGATGTCGCCGCCGGTCTCGACGAGCGCCCTCTTGCAGTCCATCATCCCCGCGCCGGTCTTCTCGCGCAGTTCCTTGACCAGCGCTGATGTCACTTCTTTCATGTGTGGATTCCCTTGCCCTTGCGATCGGACGCGCTGCTATTCCGCCGGCTTCTCTTCCGTTGCGGGCTCGGCCAGCGTGGGCTTGCGCTCGACGATGGGGCCTGCGCCCGCGTCGCCCTCTGCGCCCGCCGCCCGGCGAACGCCGGTGCGCTCGCCGCCACGTGCGCCGCGGGGACCACCGCGCCCGCCGCGGTCGTTGCGACGGCCGCGACGCTCGGAGGCCGCGTCGCGATCCTCGCCGCCCTCCTGGCCTTCGGCGCCCTGCTGCGGCTCGTCGGCGTGGTGCGCCTGGTAGCGCGCCTTGCCCTCGATGGCCGCGTCCGCGATCTTGCCGCAGAAGAGCCGGATGCTGCGGATGGCGTCGTCGTTGCCGGGGATCACGTATTCGATGCCCTCGGGATCGCAGTTGGTGTCGACCAGGCCGACGATGGGAATCCCCAGCCGCGTCGCCTCGTGGATGGCGATGTGCTCCTTCTTCGGATCGATGACGAAGAGACAGCCCGGCAGGCGCGACATGTCCTGGATGCCGCCCAGGTTCTTCTTCAGCTTGTCCATCTCGTTCTGCAGGACGGCGACTTCCTTCTTGGGCAGCTTCTCGAAGGTGCCGTCGGTCGACATCTTCTCCAGCGTCTTCAGGCGGTCGATGCCGGACTTGATGGTCTTGAAGTTCGTCAGCGTTCCGCCCAGCCAGCGGTTGGTCACGTGGAACTGCCCCGAGCGCGTCGACTCCTCGATGACCGCGTCCTGCGCCTGCTTCTTGGTGCCGACGAAGAGCACGCTGCCGCCCTTGGCGCAGACGTCGCTGACGAAGCGGAAGGCCTCGCGCGCCAGCCGCACCGTCTTTTGCAGATCGACGATGTAGATGCCGTTGCGGGCGCCGAAGATGTACGGCTTCATCTTCGGGTTCCAGCGCTTGGTCTGGTGGCCGAAGTGCACGCCCGCCTCGAGGAGCTGGCGCATGGTGATGCCCTGCGCGGGCGCCATGGCCTGCGCCATCTCGGGAGGCGCCGCCGCCGCCACGGGCGGGGCGTTCGCGTTCGGGGGACTGCTGGTCTCGATATTCTCGGACATCGTTTTTTTCTCCTCCACCTCCGTCGCGCCAAAGCGGGCCCCAGGGGGGAACCCCGCCTCGATCGGGAGGTGTGCGTAGTGGGTGAGACAGAACGCCCTTCCGGAACCATCGTGGAAAGGGAGCGGCGATCTAGCAGGATCGAGCCCGCGAAGCAACTTTCACGGGGGCCGGCGCCGGATTGTCTGCCAGAGCTCCGGCCGATCGATTGTCCGCTAGGTTTCCCGTCCCTCCCGGGGTACCTTGCCGTAATGCGTCATAGCGTCTTTCTCGCCGCCCTCCTTCCCTGCGCGGCCGCAGCCGAGTCCGTGCCCGCCGCCGCGGTACCCGTGGCCACGCCGGCGCTGAAGAGAATCGGCGATACGGCGCTCGACGCGGCGTCGGTCCTGGCGTGGCCGCTGCATCTGCAGACCGCTGACACCCTGCTGCTCGCCGGCGCCACCATCGGCACGGTGAGCCTGTTGGGCGCCGACACGGGGCTCTACCGCCGCGTCGGCCGCGTAAACTGGACGCTGAAGAGGAAGTCGATCTTCGACACCACGGTGCACCTGGGCGATGGCCTCGTCGACCTGCTCGTGCTAGGCGCATTCGCCTTCGGCGACGAGCGGGCGCGGCGCACCTCGATCACGGGGATCGAAGCGCTCATCTCGGCGGGCGCGACCAGCGTGCTGATGAAGCACATCTTCCGCGTGCCGAGGCCCAGCCACGGCGCCAGGGACAAGAGATACTTCCGCAAGTTCCGCGACGACGCGTTTCCCTCTGGGCACACCATGGCGGCGTTCGCCACTGCGTCGGTGATCGCGGCTGAGTACCCGGGGACGGCCCCCTACGTGTACGGACTCGCCACGCTGGTCGGCTTCTCGGTGATGAAGCGCGGCTGGCACTGGCCGAGCGACGTGCTGGCCGGCGGCGCACTCGGCGTGCTCATCGGACGCGTCTCGGTGCGGGTCAACAACAGCCGGGTCTCCGTCGCGCTGACGCCCGGAGGCCTCGGCGTGCAGACAGAGATGTAACCTCTCAAGCGTAGGCCCTAGGCCGGATTCGGTGGCCGGGCCTAATCCGCGGCGGCCGAGCCGCCCTCTTCCAGCGGCAGGTGGCACTTCTTGTACTTCTTGCCGCTGCCGCACGGGCACGGATCGTTGCGCCCCACCCGCGGTCCGGCGCGCACGATCGGCGCGGTCTGGTTCTGCACCGTCCCGCCGTTGCCGCCCGCCGCGGCAGGCGCCTCACCGTGCGTCTCGATGGTTTGCTGCTGGCGCCGCTGCGGCAGGGGCGGCAAGGTCCCGGAGGCGCGGCCCTGCGCGGGCTGCTGCGTCGCCGCCTGCACGGCAGCCTGCTGCTGCACCGGCTCGACGCGCATCACCATCGCGATGGTCGAGGCGGCGATGCGCCCCTTCATGATCTGGAACAGCTCGAAGCCCTGCTTCTTGTATTCGATCTTGGGGTCCTTCTGCGCGTACCCCTGCAGGTGGATGCCCTGTCTCAAGTGATCCATCGAGAGCAGGTGGTCCTTCCACAGCTGGTCGATGGTGTTCAGGTACAGCCATTGCGTGTAGAGCCGGAAGTCGTCGCCCAGCGCCTCGAACTTTGCCTTGAGCCGCTTCTCCACCACGCTGAAGATGTCGAGCTGCAGCTTCTCGTGGTCGGGATGCGCGCCCTCGAAGCTCATCTCGACGTTGAACTGCTCGCGCACGCGCAGCTGCAGCGCCTTGGAATCGAACTCGTCGTTCTTCCCGCGCGGCACCGCCTCGTCGACGATCTCGATGATCAGGTCCTCGATCAGATCGTAGAGGTGCTCCTCCTGGTCCTTCCAGCTGACCATCTTCTCGAAGCGCGTCTTCTTCTTCGTCTTCGCGTCCTCGGTGAACCAGACCAGCGGCACGTTTGCTCCCGCCGCCAGCACCTCCTTGCGCATGCCGTAGATGGTCTTGCGCTGCTGGTTCATCACGTCGTCGTACTCGAGCAGGTTCTTGCGGATGTCGAAGTTCTGCCCCTCGACCCGCTGCTGCGCGCCCTGGATGGCCTTGGTCAGCCAGGGGTGCTCGATGGGCTCGTTCTCCTGGACCCCAAACGTCTCCATCAGCTTCGCGATGCGGTCGCTGGCGAAGATGCGCATCAGGTCGTCTTCCAGGCTGAGGTAGAACTTGGACGAGCCGGGATCGCCCTGGCGTCCGGAGCGGCCGCGCAGCTGGTTGTCGATGCGGCGCGACTCGTGGCGCTCGGTGCCGAGGATGTGCAGGCCGCCCACCGCCACCACCTCGTCGTGCTCCTTCGCGCACTCGGCCTTGTACTTGACGATGGCGGCGTCGTGCCGCTCCTTCCACGCCGCGTACTCGGCTTTGTAGACCTGCTCGACTTCAGCGGCGGTCACGGGAGCGAACTTGCCGCCGCCGCTGCCCCTCGCCGGGGCCGGCCCCCCTCTGTCGCCTGCGGCGCCATCTCCCCCGCCAGGCGGGGGAGTCCCCTTCGCGGCCTCGACGCGCGCCTGCACCAGGCGGCCCTCGATCTCGTTGGCGCTCGGCTCGGCGCCGACGTCGCGCTTGGCGAGGAACTCGGGGTTGCCGCCGAGGAGGATGTCGGTGCCGCGGCCGGCCATGTTGGTGGAGATGGTGATGCGCCCCTTGCGGCCTGCCTGCGCCACGATCTCGGCCTCGCGCTCATGCTGCTTGGCGTTGAGCACGTCGTGCTGCACGCCGCGCTTCTTGAGCAGGCTGGAGAGCACTTCCGATTTCGCGATGCTGACGGTGCCGACCAGCACCGGCTGCCCCTTCTTCCAGCGCTCCTCGACGTCGTTGCAGACGGCGGTGAACTTCTCGCGCTCGGTCTTGTAGACGGTGTCTTGAAGATCCTTGCGTACGTTGACGCGGTTGGTGGGGATGACCAGGACTTCCAGCTTGTAGATGTCGGCGAACTCGGCGGCCTCGGTGTCGGCGGTGCCGGTCATGCCCGAAAGCTTGCTGTACAAACGAAAGTAGTTCTGGAAGGAGACGGTGGCGAGCGTCTGGTTCTCGTTCTCGATCTTGACGTTCTCCTTGGCCTCGACCGCCTGGTGCAGGCCGTCGGACCAGCGCCGCCCCGGCATGAGGCGGCCGGTGAAGTCGTCGACGATGATCACCTCGCCGTCCTTCACCACGTACTCGTGGTCCTTGCGGTAGAGGGTGTGCGCGCGCAGCGCCTGCTCGACGTGGTGCAGCGTCTCGATCTGCTCCGGGTCGTAGAGGTTGGGCACCGAGAGTCTCGCCTCCACCTTCTCCACGCCTTCGTCGGTGAGCACCACCGAGCGCGACTTCTCGTCCACCGTGAAGTCGCGGTCGCGGATCAGCGCCGGGATCACCTTGTTGATCTTGTAGTACTTGTCGGTCGACTCCTCCGAGGGGCCGCTGATGATGAGCGGCGTGCGCGCCTCGTCGATGAGGATGGAGTCCACCTCGTCGACGATGGCGTAGTGCAGCTCGCGCTGCACGTAGTCGGCGAGGCGGAACTTCATGTTGTCGCGCAGGTAGTCGAAGCCGAACTCGTTGTTCTGGCCGTAGGTGATGTCGCGGGAGTATTCGTGCTGGCGCTGGCGGTCGGTGAGGCCGTGCACCACCACGCCGGTGGAGAGGCCCAGGTGGCGGTAGAGGCGGCCCATCCACTCGGCATCCCGCTTCGCCAGGTAGTCGTTGACGGTGACGACGTGCACGCCCTTGCCCTCCAGCGCGTTGAGCGCGCAAGGCAGCGTCGCCACCAGCGTCTTGCCCTCGCCGGTCTTCATCTCGGCGATCATCCCCCGGTGCAGCGCCATGCCGCCGATCAGCTGCACGTCGAAGTGCCGCATCCCCAGCGCGCGCACCGACGACTCGCGGGTGAGCGCGAAGCTGTCGGGAAGGAGGCGGTCGAGGACGGCCGATTTCTCTTTCGCAGGCGCATCGGCGACCTCCTTCTTCCACGCCTGCACCTGCGCCCGCATCTGCTCGTCGGAGAGCGATTTGGCCCAGCCCTCGCGCTCGTTGATGCGGGCGACGAGGGGGCCCATCTTCTTCAGCTCGCGCTGGTTCTTGGTGCCGACGATCTTCTTGAGAACAAAGTCGATCATATGACCTTCTGAGCCTTCTTGAACCTGGTGTCGATCCGGCGCCGAAGGCGCCTCCACCAGGGGGGTGGACCGCCTCCCCCCTGGACCCCCCACTCGTTTCGCTCTAGGCCGGAGGCGCCCGGCTGGGCGCGGGACCGGACGGCGAGCGCCAGACCAGAAGCGAAGCGGCGGCGATCGCCCGGCGGACGGCGACTGCAGGCTTGACCCGCAGCGCCGCCTGGGCGACAGTGCCCCGCATTCCGTCCTTTTCGCCGAGACCCGGGTTCCTTGCAAGCGTAAGGTCCGAAGACCCGTTGTCAAGGCGGCAACGCGGAGTGAAAGGATGCGCCATGGACGACCGCATCCGGCGGTGGGACGAGAAGTTCGCGCGCGGCGAAGAGCTGCACGAATTCGCGCCGTCGCCGCCCTTGCCAGCCGCGGCCGAGGGAATCGCGCCCGGGCTGGCGCTCGATCTCGCCTGCGGCGCTGGCCGGCATGCGCTGTGGCTCGCCGGGCGCGGCTGGCGCGTGCAGGCGATGGACGGCTCGCGCACCGGCATCGAGAGGATGCTCGCCGAGGCCCGGGCGCGCGGCGTGGCGGAGCGGATCGAGGCACGGATCGCGGACCTCGAGGCGCCGGACTTCGCGCTGGAGGGCGCATACGATCTGGTCTGCGACTTCTACTTCCTGCACCGCCCCCTCTTCGGGCAGATCCGCCGCGCGGTGCGGCCCGGCGGCCGGTTCGCGGCAGCCATCCACGTGCGCACCTCGCCCGACGAACGCGGCCGCTTCTTGCTGCAGCCTGGCGAGCTGCGCGCGCTGGTCGAATCCTGGGGCTGGGAGATCCTGCACTACCACGAGGGCGCAGCAGCCGAGAGCGATCACCGCCACGGCACCGCCGAACTCATCGCCCGCCGTCCCCAGCCTGAAGCCTGAAGCCTGAAGCCTTGAAGCCTG
>WNFI01144922.1_pt2 | contig 34681 bp, 23 predicted proteins | sample 5400471 | NCBI WGS metagenome assembly WNFI01 (sample SAMN13153348, study PRJNA577476) | soil metagenome | isolation source: 100 cm saprolite on Douglas fir-dominated hillslope | place: USA:California | collected 2013-09-17 | reverse complement strand
GAAGGCCGAAGCCTTGCTGAAACGAATGACGCTGGATGAAAAGATCGGGCAGATGACCCAGGTCACCCTGGGAGTCGTGGCAGCCCCGGAAGATGGCGTACTGAATCCGGCCGCGCTGGCAAAAGCCGTACTGGATTATAAAGTAGGTTCGATCTTAAACGTCACCAACCATGCGCTGACGGTAGAACAATGGCATACGGTGCTCACGCAAATACAGGATGAAGCTAAAGCTACACGCCTGAAAATACCCGTGATCTATGGGCTGGACGGTATCCACGGGCAGACCTATACGCTTAATTCCACCTTATTTCCCCAAAATATCGGCATGGCCGCCACCCGCAATACGGAACTGGCGGTGGCCGTGACCAAAGTGGCTGCCATGGAGCTGCGCGCTTCGGGAGTGCGCTGGAATTTCGCCCCTGTGCTGGATTGTGGCCGTCAGCCTTTGTGGTCGAGGTTTCCGGAGACCTATGGGGAGGACGTCTATATCGGCAAGACCATGGGCGCGGCCGTCATCAAGGCCTATGAAGAGGATGGCCTGCGAAACCCTACGGCTGTCGCCAGCTGTATGAAACACTATCTTGGCTATTCCGCTTCCCGGACGGGAAAAGACCGGACCCCGATCTACCTGCCGGAGATCGAGATGCGGGAATACTATCTGCCTCAGTTCCGTGCCGCTGTTGAGGCAGGTGCGTCCACCGTTATGGTCAATTCCGGAGAGATCAACGGCACACCCGTGCATGCCAGTAAATACCTGCTCACCGACGTGCTGCGAAAGGAACTGGGTTTCCAGGGAGTGATCGTTACGGACTGGGAGGATGTCATCCGTCTGCACACCCGTCATAATGTAGCCCCCACCCCGCTGGATGCAGTTGCCATGGCTGTCAACGCCGGTATCGATATGAGCATGGTTCCCATGGATTTTTCTTTTTTCGATCTGCTGAAGGCAGCGGTGCAGAAGGGAAAAGTACCCCTGAGCCGCATCGATGACGCCGTAAAAAGGATCCTGCTCCTCAAATACAAGCTGGGGCTTTTCGATCAGCCCTATCCGGAAGAGGCTGCCACCGCGAATTTTGGCAGACCGGAATATCAATCCATTGCCTTGCAGGCAGCCCGGGAAGCTATGACCCTGCTGCAAAACCAGGACGGATTGCTGCCCCTGGCCCGCAATACCCGCGTATTGGTAGCCGGTCCTTCGGCGCAGAGCATCAGCGCGCTGAACGGCTGCTGGAGCTATACCTGGCAGGGCAAACAGGAACAATGGTATCCGCAGGACAGCAAGACGATTTTGCAAGCGCTCACCGACAAGCTGGGCGCGGGCAGTGTCACCACTACCACGGCAAAGGGATTTGACAGCCCGGATAATTATGATACGGTAAAACTGAAAGCTGCCGCTGCCGGCGTGGATGCAATCATCCTATGCCTGGGAGAAAATGCCTATGCGGAAAGCCCGGGCAATACCCCAGACCTGGCCTTACCGGAGGAACAGACGGCCCTTGCAAAAGCGGCAGTCGCCACCGGCAAACCCGTCATCCTCGTGCTGACAGAAGGAAGACCCCGTCTCATCTCGGGTATCGCCCCATCAATGAAAGGCATTTTAATGGCCTATTGGAGCGGTAAAAAGACAGCGGAAGCGATCAGTGACGTACTGCTCGGGGATTATAATCCCGACGGAAGGTTGCCTTTCAGCTATCCCCGCAGCATGGGCGAAATGGTGCTCTACGACCGGAAGCCTACGGAAGAGATCCGGGAGATCTTCAATTCCGACATGACAATGAACGGATATAATCCGCTCTTCCCTTTCGGATGGGGCCTAAGCTATACCCGGTTCGAATATGGGGGTCTGCAACTCAGCACCGGTAAACTGGGAGCGGCACAGCAACTGACCGTGCATATTACCGTGAAGAATACCGGCAGCCGGGATGGCAAACATACCGTTGAACTATATACGCGTGAACATTACGCAAGCATTACTCCCAATATGCGTCGTTTGCGAGCCTTTAAAAAGATATTCCTGAAGGCTGGCGAGTCGAAGACGGTGGATTTTGTCCTGAACAGGAACGACCTTGCTTTTGTGAATGCGCAAATGAAGACCGTGACCGAGCCGGGGGATTTTGATGTGATGATCGGGGATCAAAAGGCTATGTTCACGTATGTGGGGGCGCCTTCGCTCTAATACCCCCACTTCTTCATGACTTCCAGGTCGGTTTTGGCGCAGTCGAGCGGTGATTTGCCCTGGTAGGATTCCTGCTCGATAATGAAATGATGGGTGCCCCCTGATTTTTTGCCCAGGTCGGTCACCTGCCGGGTGTTGACAATTCCTTCCCCTAGGATGGTACTTTCATATTTCTCGGATCCGGAGGTAGCTTTGATCTCGTCTTTGACGTGCATCAGTTCAAATCTCCCCGGGTATTGCATGACGACGGCGATCGCGATCGCTCCGCCATTATACAAATTCCCCATATCCAGTTGCTGGGCCACCAGTTCGGGATCTGTGTTCTGCAGGATAATATCGAACACTTTCTTATTATTCAAAACGGTGCTGAATTCAAAGTCGTGATTGTGATAGCCGAATTTCATCCCGGACTTCTTACACAATTCCCCGCTCTTATTAAAGACTTCCATGTAATGCAGGAGGTCGTCATAGGTCTTTCTCAGGCTCGCATCCAGCCAGGGGCTGATGACATATTGCTGTCCCGCGACGGCCGCATCTTCCACGGTCCACTTCCAGGAATCGCTGAAATCCTTTTTGGAGTCATCCCAATGCTGCGGGGCCATGACGGTATGTCCGCTGTACATTTTGAGGCCCAGGCCATCCAGCAGGGCTTTAAAGTCTTTGGCGCTGTAGCCATAAAATTTCCGGTCTATATAATTGGCATGCTCTACATAGTGATACCCCATGTCGGCCAGTTGTTTCAGGGTGCCGGCGGGATCTTTCTTCATTTCCTCACGAACGGTATAGAGTTGAATACCGACGATCCTCTTTTTCCTGGCTTCGGCGGCAAGGAGGGTATCGGAAAGCAGGGTGCCGGCGGCAACAGCCAGGGCGCCGGTCTTCAGGAAGGTTCTGCGGGAATAAGCCATACAGGGTATATTTTTGTAACGAGCGGTTGATGGAGAATTAGTTACGAACGAATTTAATTTTATTTGGTCCCTGCGCCAAATAAATTTTATCCGGAGATCAATCGTTATTTTTACCGCCCTATCGCTTAAGACGCTTCCAGCGTCTTATAGTCCGAAGGACCGACATTAGACCTGTGCGGGAAATGCGCTAATTTTTAAAAAGCGCAATTCCCGCACATATAAGACGCTGGAACTGCTATGGCTATAGAAAAAACAATAAAAAAGGATGTCTGGAAAAATATTTTCCGTCTGATCGTTCCACATAAGAAGAAATTCTTATGGGTAGTGACCCTGGGACTTTTAAGTACGGGCGCCAGCCTGGTAGAACCGCTGATCTACCGGGAGGCTATTAACGATGTGGCGGGCCTGTTCGTAAGACAGGCGAGGGTAAACGCGCAAAAGGACCTGGGGCTCGACCCGGATGAAGAAGAGAGCCTCCAGAATATGGTCCAGGACGAGACTTCGGCGGCCGATTCGAATAGTACTGTTCCCGACTCTGCGGCCGCGAGCCCCGCGGGCAGCGATTCGGCGGCTTCCAGGGATTCAGCAGCAGGAAGTTCAGGTGTCCGGGACGCTGCGGTTGCCCGGAATGCGACGGCCAGGGATTCAACGGCCGGGGGTCTGGTAAAGGGAAGTCCGGGCGCCGGAGGAAAGAGCGTAGTTGCTCCCGTGAGCAAGGGTTCCGCTGGAAAAAACAAAGTTACCAGCCATTCAAAGACATCCGCCCGCGGCAAAAAGCCCATCGTCAAAAAAGATACGGTGATAAAGCCTGCCGCGCCGCCACCGGAGCCACATAAACAGGGGCATGTCGCCAGCCGTACCCCTGCGCAAACCCTGAGCACCTTGTTAAAAGCTGTAGCGGCTCTGTTCCTGATCAACCTGATCGGTACGCTGCTCTGGCGGGTGGGGGAAAATACCAATACCCGGCTCTCCTGCCTGATCGAACAAAGCTTTATTCAAAAAACGTTCGCCCATGTGCTCAATCTGCCGCTGGGATTCTTCGGCAAACGCAGCAGCGCCGCCATTGCCAAGCAGATCGACCAGTCTGAAGAGGTAACGGGCATCGTCAATGGATTCTCTCAGCAGATCCTCCCGGAGATCATCAGCCTGTTGGGTATACTGGCCATTATGTTCTGGCAAAATGTGGCGCTCACTTCCGTAGCGCTGATCACGATCCCCTTCTATCTGCTGATTGCCTGGCGTTCGGCCAATAAACTGGAATCAGGGCTGTCCAATTATTATTCCAGGTGGGAAGACGTTTCTTCCAGGATCCAGGATGGGCTAACCGGTATCAAAACGGTAAAGATATCCGGGGCGGAGGAACGTGAAGTCCGGCGCCTGCAGGCCGTTGCCGATGAGGCTTATTTGGATTATATCAAGCGGGCCAGGCTGTCCAATAAATATGTTTTCTGGGAAACGATGCTCTCTCATCTGTCGACGGCTCTGGTATTTGGTTACGGGGGATATCTCACGTTGCAAAATAAACTGACGCCGGGGGATGTGGTCATGTTCGTGGCCTACCTGGACCGTCTGTATGGTCCCATCGATACCCTGGCCAGCTTATGGGTCGAATTACAGCAGAACGTAGCCTCCATTGCAAGGGCTTTCCGGTTGCTGGATAACAAGGAGGAGGTGAAGACAGGTAAAAGCCTGGTGATCGGGGAAGGAAGGATCCACTTCGACCAGGTACATTTTGGTTATACCCCCGAAAGGGAAGTGCTGAAGGGGGTAACGTTTACCCTGGCCCCGGGACGGGCTACGGCGCTGGTCGGAACTTCCGGAGCCGGTAAGACGACCACGGTGGATCTGCTGATGAAATTATACGAGCCCTCCGGGGGTCGCATTCTGATCGACGGGCAGGATATCCGGGAACTGGATGCTTCTTCGGTGCGTAGCCAGATCGGGATGGTATCGACGGATGGAGCTGTATTCCGGGGAACGCTGGCCGATAATATACGCTACAAACGGCCCGATGCAACCGAAGAGGAAGTATATAAGGCGGCTATGGCCGCCGGTATGCAGGCTACTTTGCAGCGACTGCCCGAAGGGTTGCAGACCCTTGTGGGAGAGAGCGGCATAGGATTATCCGTCGGGGAAAGACAGCGCATTCAGATCGCGCGGGTCCTGGTGGCCCAACCCCGCATATTGGTACTGGATGAGGCAACGGCCAACCTGGATTATGCCACAGAGGCGGAAGTAAAGAAAACGATCGAAGAGATCCGTAAGAATAATACGGTTATTATCATCGCTCACCGGTTCTCCATGGTCCGGGATGCCGATCATGTGATCGTTCTTTCCGAGGGTGTGGTGCTGGAAGAAGGCAGCCCGGCGGCGCTGTTGGAAAAAGGGGGCTGGTTTGCCGATTTTGCGGATTCGGTGGAGGAGGATGTCGCGGAGGAAGAGGAGGAAGTTGCGGAGGAGGAAGCCGAAGGCGAGTTGGATGAGGAGGAGGAAGAATCTGAAGAGGGGGCCGAAAAATGAAAAGCGCTCTTCTTTTATTAATCCCCCTTTTAGGGGTGGCCTTCATCCCCGGGCTATCCCCTGCCCGATCTCAAATGAACGCGGGCGAAGCCATGTTCCATGCCGATGCGAAACACAGCGGGGTTTATCCTTCCGGGGAATATGGGTCTTTTGGAGCCTTGCATTGGAAGTTCAGGACAGGAGGAAAGATATTTTCCAGTCCCGCCATTTGCGACGGGATCGCTTTTGTCGGAAGCGAAGATAAAAAGCTGTATGCGATCGATACGAAAACCGGGAGGCTGAAATGGAAATTCTCTACCGGCGGAGCGGTGTTCTCTTCTCCGGCCGTCTATAACCATATCGTATATTTTGGCAGCTATGACGGATTCTATTATGCGGTGGATGTCCACTCAGGAAGGCTGGTCTGGAAGTTCGGGACAGAAGGCGAAAAGAAAGTGGGCGCCAAAGGGCTGTGGACGATGAAGCCTGCCGATCAGTATATGGAGGATCTCTATGATTTTTTTCTCTCTTCCCCCGTAATTGACAAGCAAGGATCGGTTCCCACGGTATATTTCGGGAGCAGTGACGGTCATCTGTATGCGTTAAATGCCGCTGATGGAAAGCTGCAATGGAAATTCGCGACCGGAGGCATCATTCATACCAGCCCCGCGCTCGGTAATGGTAAGATCTATATAGGCAGCTGGGACACTTATTTCTATGCGATCGACTCCCATACGGGACATGAAATATGGAAATTTAAAACGGGGGAACAACCCGTATACCATGTATTGGAAGGGATCCAATCCTCGGCGGCCGTGGATCCCGGGGCCCCGGACAATGCTGCCGGCAGAGAATCCAAAGCTCAGGCTGACGGCACGGTGTATTTCGGCGCCAGGGATGGCAATTTTTATGCATTGGACGGGACAACGGGCCTGCTGAAATGGAAATATCCGGCGGATAATTCATGGGTGCTTACGACTCCTGCGATAAAAGACGGGGTCGTTTATATCGGCACATCGGACACCTATCTTTTCCTGGCGCTGGATGGGGAGACAGGAAAAGAAAAATATCGTTTTCAAGCCCGGGGATATGTTTATTCCTCCCCTTCCCTTGCGGGGAATACGGCTTATTTCGGAGACTTTACGGGAGTCTTTTATGCGATCGATCTGGAATCCGAAGGAAAGCTGGCGGATCGGTTTGTGACAGCAGTGTCTAAACAAAATGCCGGGAAGATCCTCAATAAAGAAGGGAAACTGGATTTTGGTTATACGGCTGCGAATATGGATCCGGCGCTGTATAGCACGAATAAGACGGTCATGGATAGATTTTATGAAATGGGGTCGATTGTTTCGACTCCGGCTATCGCGGAGGGAGTGATCTATTTTGGGAGTGCGGACGGTTATCTATATGCGCTTTCGCTGGCGAAAAAACCACAATAAATTTATCTCCTTTAAATGGCGATAATTCCGGGCCGGCTGATTCCTTCGTTATTTTATCGCATTGCTATCAATGATGTTCGGGGTTTCCCGGATTTGGATGCGGCGGCGGCGGTGCAGGACGAGGCGCGGAAGCAGGGTGTGGTGCGGGCATCGGATGCTGCTGTGGCGCCGGTCTTGGTTGGGGAGCAGGATGCTGCTGTGGTGGTGGCGCCGGATGCTGTTGCGGCATGGGGCGCGGTTGAGGCGCTGGCTGCCGCTGAGGTGCAGGCCGTTGCTGCGGCATAGGACGCGGTTGGGCAGCAGGGTGAGGTTGCGGTGCATTATGCTGGAGCGTTGGCGTCTGGTTGTTATTCGGAGCCGGCTGATGCGGAGCAGGTCTGCCGGGAGGTGTGACGGGCCTGTTCACAGGAGCGGTTGAAGGCCTTGGGGCCGGTGAAGGGTTGTGTGCGGGCAAAGGATTATGTGCGGGGGCGGGGCTGCCGGCGGGCTGATGCTCCCGGGGATTAGGATTAGCCGGTTGATGAGGGGCCGGCTGTGTTCTGTTGGTCGGAACGGGTCTGTTGGCGGAAGCAGGATGCCCCCCGGGAATGGGTCTCAACGCATGCAGGTCCTGAACGCGCGAAGGTCTCGCTGAGGCATTATTGTTATTTTGAATAGCCGGACGGTAGATGGCTAATTGTCCATGCTGAACGGTGGCTGTCCCTGGCCGGGCGGCTGGTTGTATCGCCACCGGGCGGATCGGGGTATGGGTATATCTTGCTACATTATCCGGCGCGGGTCCACGCAGGTATGCTCTTCCGCCACCTCCCCTATTGATATTATTGATAACCGTTATATTATTGATGACGGTCGTAGTATGGATGTTTTGAACATAATAATTGCTCACGTTGACATTGGTAATATGGTTGCGGGGACAAAAGATCCAATAGTTGGCCGGTGGCCGGTAACTGCCGAAGGAGACGCCGATATCTATCCGGGGTCCTACGGGCGCCCAGCAGTAATTGCCTCCGTACTGTCCCCAGGTGACCCAGGCAGGGGCCCATTCATATCCCGGCACCCACATCCATCCATAGTAATCGTCGTAGAACCAGTTGCCATAATGAAAAGGCGCCCAACCCCAGCTATAACCGGATACCCAGGTCCAGCCTTCGTAAGTATAGACCCAGTGCCCGCGGGTGCCATAAGGACGGAAATAGCTGCCTCCTGCAGGCACCCATACATATCCATAATCCGGATAATCCACCCAGGTGCCATAAGGGCTGAGCTGATCATAAAAGACCTGGAAGCTGATGCTGGTCTGAGCCTGGGCAGGTACCTGCCCTATCCGGGGGATAAGGCCTGTTGATAAGGTAATACCCAGTATGATTATAATGAGGTTGTTTTTCATAAATTAGCATTAATATAAATATGTATTGCAAGAACAATGCCCAGGGTCCCCGCGCCCGGTACCCCGCCTCCTATAAGCCTTGCCAATCACGTTAAAACCTTGTGAATTTTTTAGCTTATGGAATTTATCCGATTTCACATCTTAGTCTTATCTTTTATCCTTTATCTTTAGTACAGGTCCTTTTATTAAAAAATAATTGTGTTGCCTATGCGCAGGTCTCTTGTTTTTCTTCCCGCTGTGATCTTGTTCTTTTCTTCTCTTGCATATGGACGTAGTTCCGATTTTACATATGGCTGTAGTCCCGAAAGCGATACCACTAAATTATCCTGCCTTCAAAAAGCCGACAGCCTGCTGGACGAAGCCCTGAATTTTATGAAGAAAAATTATTATCGCAGGGATTTCATTCAGTGGGACGATCTGACGACCCGGGCAAAAATGCGGCTCATGGAATCCGGTAATTGCGAGGATGCCTATGAGACGATCGGCTGGTGTTTCAGGCAGCTTAACGAACAGCATAGTTTTATTATGCCTCCTGCAAAGGCGGCCCGGTATAATTATGATACGAGTAGCCTGCAGGCGCCTCCGCCGCTTTCCGATCTGGTGGGAGAGATAAAAGGCGAATGGCTCAGCGACAGCATTGCTTATCTTACCATTCCTTGGGTGAGCACCACCGACTCCCTGATCTGCACGTATATTGCGGATAGCCTGCAGGCATTGATCGCCCGGCTGGATACCCGGAAGATCTCCCGATGGATCATCGATCTGCGGAAAAATTCCGGGGGGAATTGCTGGCCCATGCTGGCCGGTATTGGCCCCTTACTCGGGGATGGCGTCTGCGGATATTTTGTCGCCTCGGAGCAAAAGATACCTATCGCGTATAGGAACGGGGCTGCCTTCCAGGGCAAACATGTGCTCTGCCGGGTGAGCAGGGAGGGATACCGCACGCAATGCAGCCGGAAATCCGTTATTGTGCTGACCGGACGTAAAACAGTCAGCGCCGGGGAGATTGTTGCCCTGGCTTTTAAAGGAAAGGAACAGGCCTGGCTTTTCGGCGAACCCACGGCCGGGCTTACCACCGCCAATGCCACTTATTCTTTGTCGGATCATTCCATGCTGGTGCTCACGGTCTGCCAGGAAGCTGATTTTATGGGCAGGATCTGTCAGGGCAGTATTCTGCCGGACAAGCTGATCCCTCCTCATCCCGATGATCCCGTGGCCGGTAGCGCGGTTGCGGAGGACTCCGTATGCTCGGCGGCTGTGAGCTGGTTGCGCACTCAGTAGGAAGCGTAGCGAGCGGTCTAAAAAATGCCGGCATTTTTTAGGCCGGGTCTCATGATGGGAGAACTTCGCCAGAGCGACATTTAGTCGCTCTTTCTCGTTCGCAACCTTCGCTTCGCTCGGTTGGGCCGAGCGGCCCGTGGCCGCTCTTCGCCAAAAATGAGTCCTCTCTTTTCAGTAACAAGGATGTATTTTATGGCAAACCTCCTATTTTTGCCCGTTCTCTCTATTTAATAAAATACAGCTTATGACAAATCCTTTCTTCCGCGTATTTCTTTTTTCGGGAATGGTTGGTGGGGTGATGGCCTGTAATAACCAGGGCAAACCGGCTGAAACTTCGGCCGGACCGAACGGGCTGGCCTCTTTTAATAAAGACAGCCTGGCCGCGCATATCCAGGTACTTTCCTCCGATTCCTTCCAGGGCCGCCGCCCCTTTACCCCGGGGGAGACCCGGACCGTGGACTATCTCACCAAATCTTTTGCCGCCCTGGGCCTCGAGCCCGGCAATGGCAGCAGTTATACCCAGGAGGTGCCCATGGTAGAGATCAGCCCGGTTGGCGCCCCTTCGCTGAAAGTGACCTCTCCCAAGGGTAATATCGACCTGCAGTCCTTGAAGGATTTCGTCATCTGGACCGAAAGGCCGGATTCCGTCGCCACCCTGGACAAGGATGACATCGTGTTTGCCGGTTTCGGCGTCGTAGCCCCTGAGTATAACTGGAATGACTATGCGGGACTGGATGTAAAAGGGAAAACGGTGCTCGTATTGGTGAACGATCCGGGATTTTATGATTCTACTTTGTTCAAGGGGCATACCATGACTTATTACGGACGCTGGACCTATAAATATGAAGAGGCAGCCCGCCAGGGAGCAAAAGCCTGTCTGATCATCCACAACACGGCCGCCGCCTCCTACCCTTTCAGCGTGGTACAAAGCTCGAATGGCGGAGTGAAACTGCATTTGGATACGCGCAAGAGCCCTCAATACCAGTTGACCCTTCAGGGCTGGATCACGGAAGAGACCGGCAAAAAATTACTGGCGGCCGCCGGAAAGGACAGCAGTCTTCTTACGGCAGCGCACCACACGGGGTTCAAATCCCAGCCGCTCGACCTGAAGTTGTCGGGAAGATTGCAGGTTAAGGAAGTGTATAACCAATCGCACAATGTCATTGCAAAGATCACCGGGACCAAAAGGCCGGACGAATACGTGATATATTCCGCTCACTGGGATCATCTCGGCATCGGCAAGCCCGATCAGAAAGGAGATTCCATTTATAACGGAGCGGCCGACAATGCCAGCGGCACGGCGGCTCTGCTGGAATTGGCCCGGGCCTACAAGAGCCTGTCTGAAAAGCCGGAACGCACCGTCATCTTTTTGTCCGTCACTGCAGAAGAGCAAGGGCTGCTGGGATCCGCCTGGTACGGACAGCATCCCGTTTACCCGCTGGCGAAGACAGTGGCTAATCTCAATATAGACGTCGTTAATACATTCGGCAGGACGAAGGACATCACCTATAGCGGCGCCGGTCAGTCGGAACTGGAAGACTACCTCGCAGAAGAAGTGAAAAAAGTGGGCCGTTATATTGCCCCGGAGACACATCCGGAAGCAGGTCATTATTTTCGTTCCGACCATTTCAATTTCGCCCGGGTAGGTGTGCCCGCCCTGACAGCCGATGGCGGCGTCGACAATGTGGAGAAAGGAAAAGAATATGGCAAGCAGATGCAGGATGCTTATACGGCCAATAATTATCATCAGCCCAGTGACGAGTACGATGCCAAAAAATGGGATCTTAGCGGCGGGCTGGAAGATATCGAACTGGTTTACCTGATCGGCAAAAGACTGGCTTACGGAACGGAATGGCCCGGTTGGAAAACGGGGTCTGAATTCCGAGCGATCCGCGACACCACTGCGCAGGAGAGAAAATAAAATATATTTGTTTGCTACTCTGCTAAAACTTTAAATTTACTTTTTCAACATTTAGCTTCAACTTTACAGACTTACATATGGGAGATCTCCAGGTTAAGAAACAAGCAAAAAAATATGACGCTGTTATTGTAGGATCGGGGGCAGGTGGGGGAATGGCCGCTTATATGCTGGCGAATGCCGGCCTTAAAGTATGCCTGTTGGAAGCAGGTCCGATGTTCGACCCCAAGACGGATTCCAACCAGTTGAAAAATGCCTGGGAATCCCCCAGACGGGGCGCCTCTACCAAATTCAGGCCCTTTGGCGATTTTGACGGCTGCTATTGGGGATGGGAAGTGGAGGGCGAGCCTTATACTAATTCCGGAGCAGCGGGGACTACCAGCTGGGAATGGTGGAGAGCGCGTATGCTGGGAGGCCGGACCAATCACTGGGGACGAATATCGCTTCGCTTCGGGCCCAGGGATTTCAAGCGTAAGAGCATCGATGGATTGGGAGACGACTGGCCCATCGGTTATGAAGATGTAAAACCCTATTACGATAGGATAGATAAGCTACTGGGGGTATTCGGTACCAATGAAGGACTGGAGAACGATCCGGATGGTTTTTTTCTGCCACCGCCCAAACCCCGTCTGCATGAACTGTTCATTAAGAAAGCAGGCACCAGTGTCGGCGTTCCTGTGATCCCCTCCCGTCTGTCTATTCTCACCAAACAGATCAACAGCGAAAGAGGACAGTGTTTCTTCTGCGCCCAATGCGGGCGTAGCTGTAAGGTATACGGAGATTTCTCGGCTTCCTCCTGCCTGGTGATCCCGGCTTTGAAGACGGGCAATATCGACCTGGTGACCGGCGCCATGGCGCGGGAGGTATTGACGGACAAGGAAGGCCTTGCCACCGGCGTATCCTATGTCCACAAAGAGGATATGCAGGAATACCAGGTCTATGGCAGGACGGTGATCCTGGCGGCCAGCGCCTGTGAGAGCGCCCGGTTGATGCTCAATTCAAAATCAGTCCGTCATCCCAATGGACTGGCCAATAATAGCGATACGGTCGGCAGGTATCTCCATGACTCCACCGGGTCGGATATGTCAGGCATTATCCCCGAATTGCTGGATCGCAAACGATACAACGAGGACGGCGTAGGCGGCATGCATGTGTACAGTCCCTGGTGGCTGGATAATAAAAAACACAAACTGGATTTTCCACGCGGCTATCATATCGAATACGGGGGCGGCTTCGGCATGCCGATCTATGGTTTTAGCTGGGGGATCGAGAACCTGAACGGAGATTTCAATGTCATGGGCAAGAAACAGGAGGCAGGAGGTTATGGCGCTTCGCTGAAAAAAGATTATCGTTCTTTATTCGGCGCGCATGTCGGCATGGCTGGTCGCGGAGAAGCTGTTGCCCGCAAAGAGAACCTTTGCAGGATCGACCCCGATGGAGTAGTCGATAAATACGGTATTCCCGTATTGCAGTTCAATGTAAGTCATTCGGACTACGAGATCAATCAGGCCAAACATATGCAGGAGACCTTTAAGGAGATCCTGCATGCCATGGGCGCCATCGTGATGCACGGGAACGACAATGGTCCGCATAATAATTATGGGCTGCATGCTCCCGGCAATATCATCCATGAAGCAGGAACGGTGCGAATGGGTGATGATCCCAAATCTTCTCCCCTGAATAAATGGAGCCAGGCCCATGATTGTAAGAACCTGTTCTGCGTGGATGGCGGCCCCTTTGTATCACAGGCGGATAAGAATATTACCTGGACGATCCTGGCCTTGTCCATGCGCACCAGCGAATACATCATCGATCAAATGAAAAAGAACAATATTTAACCCCCCACCCCCTAAAGGGGGAGTAAAGAAACTGTTATGGACAGAAGAAAATCAATCAAGGCGTTACTCGTAGGTTCGGTATCTGCGGGTGTATTAGTCGAAGCCTGCAAGACGGACGATAAAAAGCCGCCTGTAGACAAAGCGGCTGAACCAGCGGGTCCCGCCAATTCGATCAACCGGATGAAAGAGGAAGCGGAGCATGAGAAAGAGGTGCTGGCGAAACCTACTTTTTTTACGCCGGAAGAAATGGCTACGATCACTATCCTGGGAGACATCATCATTCCCAGGGACGAGATAAGCGGAAGCGCCTCCGATGCGAAGGTGCCGGAATTCATCGAGTATATCGTAAAAGATATGCCCAAGCACCAGATACCGATGCGGGGGGGACTGCGCTGGCTGGATATGCAATGCCTGAAGCGATTTGAAAAATCGTTTGCAACCTGCAGCACACAGCAGCAAATGGAGATGGTGGATGAAATTGCCTGGCCCAAAAAAGCCAAACCCGAAATGTCCCAGGGCGTCACCTTCTTTAACTTGCTGCGTAACCTGGTCTCTACCGGCTTTTATACTACGGAGATGGGCAAAAAGGATGTGGGCTACATGGGAAATGTACCCAATCAATGGAACGGAGTCCCCGACGATGTATTGAAACAATATAAATTAGCCTACACGGAAAAGGAATTGAAAGAATGTGTAAGCTTTAGCTGACCTGGCTCGTGATGGGCGCCGGCCGGTTCGGGCCGGCGATCAGCCTAGTTCGTGACAGGCCGGATAAAATATCCTTCCTCGCTCAGCACAAAATTGTTAGGAACAAGGTTCAGCAGAGATTGTTTGACCATGGCTTCTGCTTCCTGTTGATAATGGAGACCGACTTCGGGGGTTTTCATGGCGAACTGCCAGCTTTGTATTTTAAGCAATGCGATCCTGCTTTCCTGTAAAAGATAATTTTCTGCCCGGCGAAACTCTTCTGCCAGGTGGTCCTGATTATTCCGGAGGTAAGGAATCATAGGGATTAGTATTAGTTTTTGACAGATATTGGATAGGTAAAAAACGACGATTCCCTTCTGAAATTGTGTAGTCCGTCTTCTAACTTTGCACCTGCCTTTTCCTTATCCCGGAATTTTTTTCCAGAATTTGGAAGAAAAGAAGAGAGCGACAACACACAAGAGATTATCTTTCAATGTTTTACAAACTGGCATTCCTTTCGTTATTTCCCAGGTGTACTTAGATAACGAAAATAGCAGAACAAAAGATATTTACCTTTCCAAACAACTTGACGGCCATCAATAGTTAAAAAAGGTTTTTCAGTTTTTTCAGGCTTACAGTGTTACTTGTACAAAAGTCCTTCTGCTTCGGCAGAAGGACTTTTGCTTTTGCCCCCACAAAATCAGCGGATGAGGAGGCTGGTCCCTTTCAGAAAGAATTTTTTCCCGGAATCCCTGTCTGTGTATTGAAGGGTCCAAACAAAGGCTCCCGGCGGCTGGGGATGACCATTGATCGTTCCATCCCATTTCTTTGTATAATCCCTCGATTCGAATACCAATTGCCCATAACGGTTGAATACCCGGAATTCCAGGTTGTCCGCCTTAAAAGCATTCAGGGGATACAGGTAGTCATTCAATCCGTCCCCATTGGGAGTGAAGGCTGAAGGGACGGCAATATAACAGGACCTCAGCACATCTATCTGCTGGACGGCCGTATCGCGGCATCCGTAATTATTCCCGACGATCAGCATGACCCCATATTTCTTTTCAACTCCTGTCAACGGGAACAGGTGATCAGCCGGCAAGGAATCAGTGCTGCCTGTCCCGTCCCCGAAATCCCAGGTATAGGAGTTGATAGTAACACCGGTACTATTGTTTTTAAATACGGCGGCATCCTTAGGGCACAGTATATTAGGCGCTTCGAAAGCGGCGGTAATCCCGTTGTTCAGTAGAATGGAAACACTGGCCGTATCGCTGCAAAAGCCATTGGAAACGATCAGCTGCACTTTCTTAGGACCTATGATCGAATCGGTAACGACAGAATAGAAATGCATCGGCGGGTTCTGCAGGCTACTACTGTCTCCCCCGTCAAAAGACCATTTCCACTGGTTGACCCCATTCTTCGACGGGTAGCTGAAAAGGATCGTATCATTTTTGCAACCATACAGAATCTGGTCATTGAAGACGGCCGATACGGTGTCTTTGGTGGTAAAGGGCAAGGTGGGCCCGCCCAGTGGCGTGGAAAGCCCGCATTCATCGATGAGGGTATTACCATCGGTGCCTGTTGCCAGTGTTACCAGATAATTTCCTCCCGTGACGATGGGGCCCGCCAATTGCACCCGAATCGTATAAGTTTCTCCACCCGCGTCGCATGCGCCGGCAGCGCCGGTGACGACTACGGGAGAAGGGCCGGTGACCCGGAAATCACTGCCATCCGAAGCGATCGAACTGCAGAGTATTTTTTTCTTAAAAACTAGCTGCAAGGAGTCGGGTGCGCAGGTCGGGGGAGTAATACTATCCAGGAAGGTAGGTTGAATAGCAACCAACAGGAAAGGCAGGGAAGCCCCCTCCGGTATCCCGGTTCCGCAATTGTCCAGTACGGTATTCAGATCCGTCCCTTTTTTGACCGACAAGGTATAATTGCCGGGAGTGAGGGGACCATTGAGCGTTAAGGTAAGCGTGTCCATATCGAATCCCGCGCTGCAACTGTTGCCGGACGCCCCTACTACCTGGGCGACCGAAGGGCTGACCATGAAATCACTGCCATCCCCATCGAGGCTGGCGCACTTCATTTTTTTATTCAATACCACTTGTATGCGACTGCCATCGCAGATAGCCTGTATGCTTTTAAGGGCCGGCGGCACCGTATCGGTGATACTGGCCGTGCCTCCTCCGAAGGAGAGGGAATACCCGCTCTGGGAAGTGTCGGTAAAATGACTGACCAGCAACAAATACTGATGACTTGCCACCAGGAGAGGCATAGCATTTTTATTGCTGTAAGTCGGCCCGGCACAGTTGACATCCCCCTGCCCGGACGATGTAGTTCCCGTAGGGCCGGGATTGGATGACCAGTTTCCGCTTACGAATAAAGAAGTATTCGTATATACATCCGTGGCGTTATGACCGGTGACATCGAATAGCTGCCAGTCATAATCGTCCGAAAAGGTGTTGGGAGTGACCAGGAAACCCAGTGTTCCCGCAGTGAAACAGGTAAATTTATACCAGTAGGGATTCTTATCGGAGTATTGAGCGTTGTCATAACAGGCCACCGGAATGCGGCCATTATTGCAGATCGCGACGTTGTCCTGCTTAAATACGGAAGTACCGCATACCGGAAAAGCCGTAGCCGGAGTCTGGCCCAGGATGGTACAGGGAGGGGGGGATTGAGATTGAGCCCGCGCCGCCAGGATAGAAAAAAGGATCCCTCCTAAAATAAGCAGTTTTTTCACGACCATCGATAAGTAAAGTTAATACAACATGACGAGGGTATCTTTCGGGACGTTGCTTTCCCTTCTTTATTTAATAAATTCTATACATCGGCAAAGATCGATCCATTTCGGGAAAAACTTTCCAAAATCCGGAAGGATTATTGGAGGTACCGCCATTCAATATATTGATTATTAATAAATTAATCGATTGGCATACAATTCGTTTCTTTCAAAAAGGCCTGAATCACCAACCACCGGCCCCCAACACCCTAAGCCCTTATTTTTAAAACAACCCGCGAACATTTTTTAGGTCTAAAGGCCATTAGTAGGTTATTAGTTAAAGATTGTTCTTGTATTCAAACTTCCAAGGTTTCTGAAAGATCCTTTCGACTGAAGCGAAAGGATCTTTCTTTTTTATATACTGCGCCTTGTATATAGTAAATTTTTTACTTTTTCCCCTATATTTGCCCTCCTTTGAATCATCCGGTAATATAGCGCCAATCGCTCTATCCGGATAGAAATCCTGTTTAACGACTATTACTTATGGATAAATTGATTTACTTAGTTCCCGTCATGGGGGCCATTGGCCTTCTCTACACCTTTATTAAGTTTGCCTGGGTGTCCAAACAGGATGCCGGCAACGAACGCATGCAGGAGATCAGCAAGTATATTGCAGAAGGCGCTATGGCCTTTCTGAAGGCGGAATGGAAGGTCCTCTTCTATTTTGTGGTCCTGGCCGCGACCTTACTGGCCTTTATGGGTTACAGCAATCCACATTCGAGTGCCGCTATTGCCCTGGCTTTCATTGCAGGCGCCGTGCTTAGCGCGACCGCTGGTTATATCGGTATGCGCAGCGCTACCAAGGCCAATGTCCGTACCGCGCAGGCGGCCCGGACCAGCCTTCATGATGCCCTCAAGGTTTCTTTCACCGGGGGATCGGTGATGGGGCTGGGGGTAGCCGGTCTGGCTGTATTGGGGCTGGGGGGATTATATATCATTCTGAAGGCCGTGTTCGCTCCGGGAGCCGCCGTGGATTCCGAAGAGATGCGCAGAACGATCGAAGTGCTGACCGGCTTTTCGCTGGGAGCGGAATCGATCGCCCTGTTCGCCCGTGTCGGAGGCGGTATCTATACGAAGGCGGCGGATGTAGGCGCCGACCTGGTAGGTAAAGTAGAAGCGGGCATCCCGGAAGATGATCCCCGCAATCCTGCCACCATTGCCGACAACGTGGGTGACAACGTGGGTGACGTAGCCGGTATGGGCGCCGACCTGTTCGGCAGCTATGTCGCTACGGTACTGGCCACGATGGTATTGGGACAGGAAACCCAATCCGATGCAACGGATCAGTTTGGCGGGTTTGCGCCGATCCTGCTGCCCATGATCATTGCGGGGGTAGGTATTCTCCTTTCCATCGTAGGCACTTTATTCGTTCGGGTAAGCGATACCGCCGGTATCAATACGCACAGCGTTCAGAAAGCATTGAACATGGGTAACTGGGGCTCGATCGTACTGACCGCCCTGGCCTGTATCGGGCTGGTATATTATATATTACCGGATACCATGACCCTTCGCGGACTTGAATTCACCAAATGGGGGGTTCTCGGAGCCATCGGCGTAGGACTGGTAGTGGGCACCCTGATGAGCGTCATTACGGAATATTATACCGCCATGGGCAAACGTCCCGTGCTGACCATCATACGGCAATCCGCCACTGGTCATGCCACCAATGTTATTGGCGGTCTGGCCATGGGTATGGAATCCACCTGTCTGCCGATCCTGGTACTCGCAGGAGGCATCTGGGGTTCTTATACCTGTGCCGGTCTTTATGGCGTAGCGATCGCTGCTGCCGGTATGATGGCCACGACGGCCATGCAACTGGCGATCGATGCTTTCGGTCCTATTGCCGATAATGCGGGGGGGATTGCAGAGATGAGCGAATTACCCAAAGAAGTTCGTGAAAAGACCGATGTGCTGGATGCGGTAGGAAATACGACGGCCGCCAGCGGTAAAGGATTTGCCATTGCTTCGGCAGCCCTTACGGCCCTGGCCCTGTTCGCAGCCTTTGTAGGCGTTGCCGGCATCCAGGGGATCGATATTTATAAAGCAAAAGTGCTGGCCAGCCTTTTTGTAGGCGGCATGATCCCTTTCATCTTCTCTTCCCTGGCTATCCGTGCGGTAGGGGAGGCAGCCATGGCGATGGTAGAAGAAGTCCGGCGCCAGTTCCGCACCATTCCCGGTATCATGGAAGGTACCGGCAAGCCGGAATATGATAAATGTGTGGCCATTTCTACCGAGGCTTCCATCAAAAAGATGGTGCTTCCGGGAGCGATTGCGATCATTTCTCCGCTGATCATCGGGTTCATTTTAGGCCCCGAGGCTTTAGGCGGGTTCCTGGCAGGCGCTACCGTATGCGGGGTGCTGATGGGGATGTTCCAGAATAATGCCGGTGGCGCCTGGGACAATGCGAAGAAATCTTTTGAAAAAGGCGTTGAGATCAACGGGGAGATCTACTATAAAAAGTCGGAACCGCATAAGGCCTCTGTTACGGGGGATACGGTGGGAGACCCTTTTAAAGATACTTCAGGCCCTTCGATGAACATCCTGATCAAGCTGATGTCCATTGTATCGTTGGTGATCGCCCCTACCCTGGCGTCGATCCATCACACCCGGGATGAGGCGGCCGGTTTATTTCATAAAAAAGAAGCTAAGAGCGTAGTGATCCGCCCGGTTGTAACAAGGCTTTAACAAAAAAAAAATCCGGCAACTATCATTTATATCATTTTGCTTTTTATATTTGCCTATCAACTTACAACACTAATCAGATCCAAATACCAAAAGTCCCGATGTTTCTACACCGGGGCTTTTTCGTTTTTATCAGGTTGATGGAGTCATTTGGAGTTGCCCAGGATCAATTTTTCACCCCCTTTCGTCCGTGGGCAGGGGAAAGATCCGGGGAGAAAGCCTAACTTGTAGAAAACGCTTGCCCCTCATGCCTCCCCCGATCCTATATTATGCTGTTCCGGGATTTGTATTGTTGCTTTGCATCGAGGCCTGGTTCTCCTATAAAGAGCATTCGGAATTATATGAAGTGAAGGATACCTGGAGCAGCATGGCTTTGGGGATCGGCAATTTACTCACCAGTCTTATTACGAAGGCCCTGATCTTTGGGCTGTTCATGCTCCTTTACAAAGTAAGACTATTCACCCTGGATGGCTCCCGGTGGTGGCACTGGGCGCTTGCTTTTTTTGCCGACGATCTCTCTTATTATTGGTTTCACCGAAGTAGTCATCACATCAACTGGTTCTGGGCGTCGCATGTCGTGCATCATTCTTCACAGAAGTACAACCTGGCGGCCGCTCTGCGGCAGACCTGGACCGGCAATCTCACCGGCGCCTTCGTCTTTTGGTGCTGGATGCCCCTGGTCGGCTTCCATCCTATTATCGTGCTGATGATGCAATCCATCAGTTTAATTTATCAATTCTGGATCCATACGGAGACGATCGGGCAACTCCCCCGTCCCATAGAACTTATTTTCAATACGCCTTCCCATCACCGGGTACACCACGGCATCGACCTGAAATACCTGGATAAGAACCATGCCGGGATCCTCATTATATGGGACAGGCTCTTCGGAACTTTTAAGCAGGAAGAAGAAAGGCCCCAATATGGTCTTACCCGCAATATCGGTTCTTTCAATCCTTTTATCATTGCCTTCAAGACCTGGGGGGAACTGCTGCGAAAGGCCGGGAAGGCCGGATCTCTGAAAATTGCCCTCCTTTATTTTATCCGGCCGCCGGGCTGGAGCCATGACGGATCCAGTAAGACTACGGCCGAACTGATCGAAGAATATAACCAGCAGCATCCACCCGGAACTTCGTCTTGAACACTGTTCAAAACTCGTTCGTAACCTTCGCTCCGCTCGGTTACCCCTAAAGGGGGAAGCGCCGATCGTCCCCTGATTTCAGTTTTTTTTAACACTCAATTACGAAATTTATCGTAATTTGTTTTTCAAATATCTTTTTATGTCTTCGACGCGCTATATCAAACCCACGGAAAGCGAACTCGAAATCCTCGGGGTTCTTTGGGAAAGGGTCTCAGCCAGTGTACGGGAAGTGCACGAAGAACTGGCCAAAACCAAGGATGTCGGTTATACGACCACGCTCAAACTGATGCAGATCATGAATGAAAAAGGGCTGGTAAAGAGAGACGATTCGTTTAAGTCCCATATCTATCAGGCCGCCGTCAGTAAGGAAAAGACCCAGAGGCATTTATTGGGTAAGATGATCAATACCCTGTTCGGCGGCTCTCCAACGGAGCTGGTCATTCAGGCGTTGGGCAATCACAAGGCCTCCCCGGCGGAATTGGAAGAGATCCAGCAATTATTAAATAATCTGAAAAATCAATAACCATGCACCTGCTAACCCAATCCGCTTTGCTGAAGGCGCTGGGCTGGTCATTGTTCAATAGTTTCTGGCAAATGGCGTTGCTATGGCTATTGTATCGTGTTTTATTAGCGATATTCCCCAAAGCATCCGCTCATGCCCGCCATGGTCTTGCCTGCCTGGTCCTGGGAGCAGGAGTGGTGTGGGCTGCCCTGTCGGGGACCAGTCCCTGGCCAGATGGTCTTTTCCAGGCAGGAGACCATTTGGGAACTTCTTTCTGGCAGGCGGGCAGGGAGTTTATCAATGGGGCCCTTCCCTACTGCTCCTTTCTATATCTGCTGGCGTTGGCTTTTCTTTTTACCCGGTATACCCATCAGTATCTTCAGTCCATGCAGTTAAAAAAAGAAGGTTTGTCTAAAATTCAGCCCGGGCTTCGGGTATTTGTAGCGGAGACAAGCCGGCTAATGGGCATCCGGCAGGAAGTGAATGTATGGCTGTCTTCCCTGATAGAGGTTCCGGTGACCCTGGGGTTTTTAAAACCCGTTATTCTCATTCCCCTTGCCACAGCTAATAACCTGTCCCTGCAACAGGTAGAAGCGATCCTCTTACACGAGTTGGCGCATATCAAAAGAAATGATTATCTGCTACACCTGGGGGTGACCGTACTGGAGGTGCTGTTCTTTTTCAATCCTTTTTCCCGGTTGCTGATCAGGGATATAAAGAGGGAAAGAGAGCATCGTTGTGATGATATGGTGATGCAGTTCCGTTATGATCCTCATACTTATGTATCCGCCCTGCTGGCCCTGGCGACGGCGACTGCCAACGGCCAGGGAAGATCGCAACGGCGGCTGGCGCTGGCCGCTACCGGGGGGAGCGACCGGCTTTTGCTGCAAAGGGTAAAAAGGATCCTCCAACCCGGGGAAACCAAAGACCGTCTGGGAGCGAGGGCCTTGATTTTCCTCCTGCTCACCCTGGCCGGAACTTTTATGCTGGTATCCCGTTCGGCCTATCCCGGTAGCCGGGGGCTGGCCGAAACTATCCTGGAGACCACCACCCCTTCTCTTTCCGGGAATTCTGCTTCCCCTTCAATCCCTGTCCTGTCGGTAGAAAGAGATTTCCCGGCAGGTCCGATCCTGGGGACAACCAGGCATGCTTCGGTCGTTTCCGTCAGAAAGCCACCGGTGACGAAAACAACCAAAAAACACCCGCCTGTTTTAGCGGAGGCGGAGGTGGCCGATCCGGATGAAGGCCCGGCATCGGAGGAGGGTGTTGAGGCGGAGTTTGCTACGGTCGTTCAACCGGATGACCGGGAATATTCTATGAGTCCCACTGTCAGTATCACCCTGGCGGCTCCGGCAAAAAGGGCCGTCATCCAGCGTCAGCCTTTTGTTCCTAATTCAAGTTTTTCTTTTCAGCATGTTGAAGATACGATCCGCCTCAAGGAGCAATATGCTTATTTGCAAAGTCTGGCCTCCCATGAAGTGGAAGAGGCTGTGAAGAAGATGCAAAAAGAGCTGAAGGTCCAGTTACGGGTTCTGCAAATGACACCATCAAAAGAGCTGCAAGCCGCCCTGCAGGCGCAAAGACAGATCCTGGAAGAACAGCTAAAGCTGCAGGAGTTATTCCTGCGAAAACAGCAGGGATTGGAAAGGAGGCTTGAACGGGCCGGGAAGGTCCGCCGGATTGTGGTTATTTAAGCCGGGTCTATCCTTTCTGAAGTGGTTCCCAGGCCTATCCTTTCTGAAGTAAGGAACGGGCATTTTTCCCCTCGCAAAACAAAAGGTCGAGAATGGAGAGGTTGGGTAGAAATCCAATCCGCTCTTCGAATACCTGGCGGTATTTTATCGGATCCGGGTTGCCAGGACCTTGTGAGAAGTCTCCCGAAGGCCGGCTAAATGCGTCTTTACCTGCGAGGTTCTTCGGCAGGATCTGCCCCCTCCAATCGGTCCAATTTTCCTCCTCATATTTTTTAATATACGCTTCGGTCAGGGAGAATGAAACAGGCATTTGCAAGATCCCAAGCGACCATTCAAAGCAGGACAAATTCCAGTCCAGCAAAAAATGAACGGGTTTCCGGTAGAGCTCTCCCAGCTCGTCCCGGTAAAATTCAAACCAGGGGGAGCGACTGTAACAGGAAAGAATGGTTTTCCAATGCTGTCCCTGCCAATCATCCCGGCCGGCAATTCTGACATCCTTTAGTAAAGTTTTCTGATCGCGTCCTTTTTCCAGGGGGATGCTGAGATTGATCATGCCTCCGGCGCCAGCGATCTGGCAGCGGTTGCGAAAACTCATTTTTTGGTAGTATTCATATTGTTCAAATACTATATTCGAATATTTATTTGAATTTTTATATAATATAATCGATGGAAAGTATTGAAAATCAATTACTAAGTTCATAATTTATACACTTACGGTTTTCTTGTTTAACTATTGGTCAAAAGGATGCTTTTTGTTAGGGTATTAGGGTCAAAATATATCTAATTTAATTTCCGACTACTACTTTTAATAAACTGAAAAACAATTGATTAAATATATTTTTAAAATACTAACGAAATTGGCGCTCTTTTTTTGAGAATCGAAAATGTTCCACGCCTAAAGAAGCCAATTATTTTAGCCAAAATTAAAAGTACGAAATCCCCAACAGGCTGAGAAAATTAAAAATCCGGCTCCTACCCTCAAAAAAAAAGACAGCGTCTTAAATGGGCTTAAAAAGGGCTCTCGTGAAGGGGTGTCCAGGAGGCAGGAGCACTCTCCCACCCTGCCAAAATTGCAGGTCGTTTTGATAAAGCCGGAGGCGACCGTGATGAATTCAGGGCAGGTTGAGGAAGCGACGGAGAAGTGATGGTGTTGATCGGGAGGCCTGGATGGTCAGATCCGGATGATCGGATCTGATGGTCAGATTCCGATGTTCGAAATGAAAGATTGGAAAGGCAGGAAAGGGAGTCGAAAAGGAAGGGGTAGAATGGGGTCGGCCAGAAGGATCCTGGGGATGGCGCCGGAAGATGGGAATGTGAAGGTTAGCTAAAAACCTGGGGAACCGGGAGCGCGGTCAACTTGCTCTCTTGATGTATAAATAATGGGTTCTCCCAATTCTGCTTCTAATTTCGCTATTGTTTTCAACGTCAAATTATGATTGCCTTTTAGCCATTTATTGATTTCGGAAGGGTTTTTATTTAGCTTTCTGGCCAGGTCTTTTTGGGTATAGCCTTTTGCCTTGAGGATTTGATTTATCCTCACTACGATATCGGTGTACTGCCGGGTAAAGATCCGGACTTCTTCCGGAGTCTCTGCCTGTATTCTTTTGGCGACTGGACTTCTCATATTAATGCGTTTTATAGGTAAATGTCTTCTTCTCCGTTATAAGATAATAGTCTCCTGTTTGGGTCATCGATGATTATTTCTTTATCTCTCAGAGCCTCTTCGATCCGTTGTGCAAACCGGCATGCTTCTATCCATTTTAAGCTAAGGCTTTTGCTACCCTGATTGGTGGATGATGATTTTATGCCCCCATTAAACAAAACAACCAAATCAGGACGGTTATTTATTCGTAAAGCATATAATCTCAATGGAAAATCGGGGTATAGGAATACGATTTCGCCTACATTCACCCTACCTTTATTAGGCAGGCCGACCACCTCATTTTCATATCTGTTAAACAGCGCATCAATAGCCCCGTGATCTTCACCGATGCTATCCAGAACAAAACTCAACAAAACTTGCGCCGACCGTTTAAGTCCGGGTATAGCGTCATATTTATTGAAGAATTTATCGGTTTCGCTTTCCAGGGTATCCTCCCATCGCACCGTATAAAAAGTGCATTTGCTTGCTTCGTCGTCCCAGATTTGTAGCGTAAAGCTATTCACTTATAAGTTAATTTACAAATTTTTTAATAAAAAAAGGGCTACCTTTTTTTAAAAAGTAGCCCTTATGCGCCGGGATCTTACCCCCCAAATTTTATCGAGTATCGCTTTCGCGTTTAGTGCTTGCTGTTTTTGATTTTGATGTTCGAAACAAAATTAAATAATAATATTATTCCTATTCAAATAAAATCGATTCCGGATCAAAAAGTATTTCCGGGATCGTAGAGCCAATTGAAAAGGGCCACCTTTTTAAAAGTGGCCCTTTCGCAAACTATTGTATGTCCGCTGGAATCTGCGCAACCGGGAATCCGGGATGCGGGATTTTGTTCTAATCCGCCAGCTTGAATTCTTTGTTCTGGAGTCCTTCGAGCTTTTTCTTGCCATAGGTCAGCCTGGTAATGACCACGAACAGGACCGGCACGATGAAGATCGCCAGGCTGGTGGCCGCGATCATACCGCCAAGTACCGTCCATCCGATCGTATTACGGGCGACGGAGCTTGCCCCGGAAGCCAGGGCCAGGGGAAGAACGCCCAATATGAAGGCGATGGAGGTCATTAAAATGGGGCGCAAACGCAGCTTGACGGCATCAAGGGTGGCCGGCACAATCCCCATCCCCCTGTCCACTCTCTCTTTGGCGAACTCAACGATCAGGATCGCATTCTTGGCCGAAAGACCGATCAGGGTGATCAAGCCGATCTGGGCATATACGTTGTTGGTCAGTCTTGGGATCAGGGTAAGGGCGAGAATGGCGCCAAAGACCCCGATGGGCACTGCCAGCAATACGGAGAAGGGCACCGACCAGCTCTCATACAAGGCTGCCAGGAAGAGGAATACGAAGACAATGGACAAGGCAAAGATGTACACGGCGCTGGAACCGGACTTGATTTCCTGCAGGCTGAGACCGGAAAACTCATACCCGTAACCTTCGGGCAGGATCCTGGCCGCCGTCCTTTCCAATGCCTGGATAGCCTGGCCGCTACTGAAGCCTTGTTTGGCATTCCCATCTATTTCGGCGCTCCGGTAGATATTAAAGTGAGGGATCAGCGGGGCGCTCTCCGTCACTTTGTAACTGACCACCGTACTCAGCGGGACCATTTCACCCCCGGCATTTTTCACATAATACTTGCCGATATTGGCGATGTCATTCCGGAAAGCCGTATCGGCCTGTGCCACCACGTAGAAGTTCCTTCCGTAAATGGTGAGCTGGTTGATATAGGTGCTACCCATGTACATCTGCATAGTATTGTAGACATCGGCCAGGTTGAGGCCTAGTTTTTTACATTTGTCCCGGTCCACATTCACCTGGTAACCGGGTGTGTGGGCGCTGAAGAAGGTGAAGGCCCCTGCTATTTCGGGCTGTTTGTTAGCTTCCGCCACAAAGGAATTCACGACTCTTTCAAAGGTTTTGATATCGTCATTGGATTGCCGCTGTTCTATCTGAATGCTAAAACCGCCTGCATTCCCCAATCCCGGGATGGCGGGGGGCGGAATTACGACGATCTTGGCTTCCTTGACCGCGGTAAAGCGTTTGTTCAGCTCGGCGATCACCCCCATTAATTGCTGCGATTTTTCGGTTCTTTCATCCCATGGCTTCAGCTGTAGGAAGATAGTGCCGCTATTGGATTTTGAACCGCCGGTAAGGATGTTCAATCCCCCCAGGGCAGCGGTATGAAATACACCCGGAACAGTCTGGGCAAAATGCATGATGCTGTCCAGGGCCGTCAAAGCCCGGTTGGTGGAACCTGCGTCGGGAATCTCAAAAGAGATATATACCCGACCATCATCTTCCGTAGGGATAAATCCTGTGGGTTTGCTTTTGAACAAAAAGACATCCCCGGCTACGATACAAGCCAGTAGTATGAGCACCAGGGGCGCCCTCCTTACCCATCCCTTCACGCCTAAAGTGTAATTAAGGTTCAGCCACCTGAACGATTCGTTGAATTTATAGAAGAACTTATTCAATCCCTTGGACTGCTTATTGATATGATGTGGTTTCAACAGCATCATACATAAGGCAGGGGTCAGCGACAAGGCTATAAAGGCGGAGATCAGTACGGAGATGGCGATCGTGATGGCAAACTGCTGATAGAGCCGTCCGACGATGCCCGGGATAAAACCTACCGGCACGAACACGGCCGCCAGGATCAGGGCGATGGCGATTACCGGTCCGGAGATATCCGCTAACGCTCTTGCCGTCGCTTCTTTCGCCGACAGCCCTTCCGTATCGATGTAGTGCTGTACGGCCTCCACCACCACGATGGCATCATCCACCACGATACCGATGGCCAGTACGAAACCGAACATGGTAAGCGTATTGATCGTAAAGCCCAGGGGTATGAAAAAGATGAAGGTACCGATGATCGCCACAGGAATGGCCAGCACCGGAATTAAGGTAGACCGCCAGTTCTGCAGGAAGAGGAATACCACCATCGTCACCAGCAACAGTGCGATCAGTAAGGTAGTGACCACATCCGCAATAGAGACTTTTACCACCGATACGGATTCGAAAGGGACCATGTAATCGATATCGGCGGGGAAATACTTTTTCATATTCGCCATGGCCGCGTATACCCCTTCCGCCGTAGACAGGGCATTACTGCCCGGCGCCTGGTATACCAGCAGATAGGAAGCTCTCTTCCCATCCACGAAAGAGTTGCTGGCATAACTGACCTTTCCTAATTGTATACGGGCGACGTCCTTGAGGTAAACGATCGAGTTTGTCTGCGGGTTGGAACGAACGACGATATCACCGAATTGTTTTTCTGTCGTAAGACGACTATTGGTAAAGACAGTGAATTCGAAAGCAGAGGAGGAATTCTGCGGGGGCGAGGCTACCGAACCGGCAGCCACCTGGAGGTTCTGTTCATTGATCGCATTCTGTACGTCATTATAAGTGAGGCCCAGTTGCGCCAGCTTATCCGTTTGCAGCCAGATACGCATACTGAAGTTATCCGCACGGCTGAAGACGTCCCCTACCCCGGGAGTACGCAGCAACTGGTCCCTTACATAGATATTGGCGTAGTTATCCATGAACGGGATGGTATGCGATCCCTTGGGTGAATAAATGGCCACCAGCATCAGAATGCTGGGGTTACGTTTGAGCGTGGTGATCCCCAGCTTCTGCACTTGCGTGGGCAAGGTGGGGGTGGCGATCCCTACCCTGTTCTGAATATCCAGGGCCACGATATTCGGGTCGGCGCCGATATTGAGGGTGGCGGTGATCTGGGACAGTCCGTTGTTGGCGCTGTTGCTCTGCATGTAAGCCATACCCGGTACGCCGTTCACCTGTGTTTCGATGGCGGTGGTGGTCGTCTGCTCCACGGTCTGGGCATCCGCCCCGGTAAAATTACTGGTAATCTGTACCGTGGGGGGAGTAATATCGGGGTATTGGCTGACGGGCATTGTCAAAATGGCCAGGGTACCCACCAGCACGATCACGATGGATATGACGATCGCCGTTACAGGCCTTTTGAGAAATATATTGGAAGAAGCCATATTTTATTAATTATACTATTTGTTCTTTGTAACTTATTTGGCAGCGGGTGCGGCAGGAGGCGCTTTCGGAGGCCCGACCCTGACAGGAACGCTGTCCCTTAATTTCTGTACCCCGTCCGTTACCAGGCTGTCGCCTTGTTTCAGACCGCTCTTCACCACGATCTTTTCGTTAATCCTCGTACCTAAGCTTACCTTCCGTTGAAGGGCCCTGCTGTCGTCTACCACGTACACAAAATATTCGCCTAATTGTTCCACTACGGATTTATAAGGGATCAGCAGGCTGCTTTCCCCGGCGGCGTGTTTGACACGTATATTGGTGGTGATGCCGGGCTTCAGCAGTTTCTTCGCATTGGGGAATACCAGCCTGGCCTTGATCGTGCCTGTCTGCGGGTCCACGGCGCGGTCCAGCAGAACGAGATGTCCCTGGTAAGGGTAGATCGATCCGTCCGGCATGACCACGGTGAAAATAGAATCTTTTTCATTGGGCGCTCGGTCCAGCATAGTCGTAAAAAAAGGAATTTCCACCTGGTCGATGGCGATATCTACGGCCATGGGGTCTTCGGTAGAAATGGAATTCAGCAGGGTCTGGGGATAAACGGAGGTCCCGACCTTTACCTGTGAGATGCCGATGGTTCCGTCGAAGGGCGCGGAAATAATAGAGTATTTCAGATTGGTCTGAACACTGGCTACATTGGCTTTGGCAGCTTCTACCTGTCTTTTTGCCGTTTCCAGGTCAGCGAGCTGATGATCCAGGGTTTGTTTGGCAATGGCGTCCTGTTTGGCAAGGTCCGTGTAACGGTCCGCATCCTGCTGGGCTTTGGCCAGGTTGGACTTGGATACATCCACATTGGCGACGGCCTGGTCATAGGCGGCCTTGTATTGCTGCTGATCGATCTCGTACAAACGCTGTCCTTTGCGTACATACTGTCCGTCTTTGAAAGAGATAGCGATGATATTGCCAGATACCTGCGGTTTTATATCAACCTGGTTCAGGGGGGTCACAGTAGCCGGATACATATCATAATAAGTCGCATTCCCCGGTTGTACGATATACACATTTACAGCTGCAGGAGGTGGCGCTTGAGGTTGGGCAGCTTTCTTATCGCCGCAGGACGCGAGGGTGAGCACCATTAACATAAAACCGGTCCATCGTAGATTGCTTCTCATATTAAAAGATGATTTTTTCGTAATTAATTAAAATTGAATGGTGCCTAAAGCTTTTTGAACGTCCAGCTTGCTGCTCAATACCTGGTACAGGGCATTGCTGAAATTAGATTGCGCCGTGAGGAGATCCGTCTCGGCTGTAATGAGATCCAGGTAAGCTTTGATGCCCGACCTATATTGCAATTCGATGGTATTGAACACTTCCCTGGCCAGATCGAGATTATCTTTCAATACATAAAAGTCGTTGAGGTATCCTTTGTAAGCTGCCAGCGCCTGGGCATACTGACTGCTGATACTGGTCTGGAGATTTATCATATCCCAGTCGATCCGGGTGAGCTGCAATTCCGCGATACGGATATTCTGCGTCCGTTTAGTTCCCTGGAAAATGGGGAAGCTCAATTGAAGGCCGGCATAGGAATTCGGAAAATTGTTCTGGTACAAATTCCCGAACCGGGAGTTCAGGTAATTCAGGTTGTATCCGGCGCCTGCCGTTAAGGTGGGCAGGTAACTCCATTTATTATATTGCACATCGGCTTGTTGCAGCTTCTTCTGGGTGAGTAATAACTGGTACTCTATCCTTTTCGAATAATCGAGGGGAGCTGTCGTATCTATGTTCACTTCCGAGGCCATCTGAGCACTGTCATAGACCAGCAGGATACTGTCTTTCCCGGTGTATCCCATCAATTGTTTCAGGACCGCATATTTCGCTTTCAGCGCTTCTTCATCCGTTTTCTTTGTCGCTTTGGAATTATTCAGGGAGATCGTAGCCCTCTTGTAGTCGGTCTTATCGACCAGTCCGCCCTGGTACTGGTTATAGGCATCTTTGAAGTTACGTTCCAGCCGTACGATATCATCGGTCAGCACATCGATCTGTTTCTGCGTCAGCAGGACATCATAAAAGGCCTTGCTGACATTTACCGCCACGTCGATCTTGTCGCTCACGGTAGCCTGCCTGCTCTGCGTACGGACATCATTTTTTGTCCGGCTGGCGAGCAATACATCCCTGTTGAAAATCGTTTGGGAAAGCCCGAGGCCAACGGTGGAGGTATTGTACGTTCCGCTCTTGGTATAGGAGCCGTTGAAGGCAATACTCTGCAACTGGAAATTATTCTGATAATTGGCGTTGAGGTTCAGTTGGGGATACCAGTCGGCTAGTTTGCTCCGGATCTGCCGGTCCGTGATCTGCTCGTCGAGGTAGGCCTGCTGAACCAGGGGATAATGTTTGAGCGCATATTGCACACAGGCCTGCAGGGTGGCGTCGGGCAATGAGGTATCGGAGGGGACGGGTGATCCGGGAGCCGCCTGGATCGGGGGAGACTGCTGAGTCGTCTGAGCCCCGGCAACAAGAGAAAAAAGACTAAATCCACTGCTGACGAATACTACGTAAAATATTTTCTTCATAATATGGATGCTATAAAATAAATTAAACTTCTAAGGAAGCCATAAGTTCAGGGAACGGCAAAAATCGTTAGAATATGAGAATGCGGATAGCCGTTGATGTAATATCTTTTCGTTACCAGCCCATAATTGCCAACCAACATTTATGAGCCGGCCGCTATCCGGTTTTCAAAGATGGATCTTAAACAAGTACAAAATTAAACAAACGTTTGAATTAAACAAACGTTTAATCAATCCTTTAATCAGTTTTTAATGAGATAATGACCTAATAAATTTATTATCAATTATTTATATAAATGGGCGTCCTGTAAATTCCGGATCTCTATATCTTTGAATGTCACTGAACCATAAAAAGCTAATTCCACCACTATGTCATTCCATACTATTCTGGGTGCTGGCGGCGTCATCGCCGACGGTCTTGCCAAAGAACTGATCCTTCATGAGCTGCCGGTAAGACTGGTATCCCGGCATCCCGCCCCCCGGCAGGGGGCTACTATCCTGGCAGCCAATCTCACCGACCCGGATCAAACCCTTCAGGCGATACAGGGCTCTTCCGTGGTTTATCTTTGTGTGGGCCTCAAATATGACTATACCATCTGGAGGCAGCAATGGCCCAGGATCATTGACAATACGATCGAGGCCTGCAAGCGGACGGGGGCCCGGCTGATCTTTTTTGACAACGTATATATGTACGGAAAAGTAGCTGGGGCTATGACGGAAGAAACTCCTTACGATCCCTGCAGCCGTAAAGGAGACCTCCGGGCCCGCATAGCGACTCAGTTGATGAGTGAGGTCCGTAAAGGCAATATCACGGCCACCATTGCCCGGGCGGCGGATTTTTACGGACCGGGAGCTGACAGGACCAGCATTCCCAACCTGCTTGTGTTCCAACGGTTGATAAAGAACCAGCAGGCGCAGTGGTTGGTCAATGCGATGGTCAGGCATTCTTTTACCTATACCGGGGACGCTGCAAAGGCATTATACCTGCTGGCGAGCGACGAGAACTCGTGGAACCAGGCCTGGCATCTGCCCACTGCACCGGACCCTCTGACGGGCTCGGCTTTTCTCTCAGCAGCAGCGGAGGCCCTGGGTAAGGCCTCCCGGTACAGTATTCTCCCGAAATGGATGATCCGTGTGGGCGGCCTGTTCGATAAGACCACTTCGGAATTGTATGAAATGCTCTATCAATACGATTCCGATTACCTTTTCGACTCTTCTAAATTTGAAAAAGCCTATAATTTCCATCCGGTCTCCTACGGAGAGGGCATAAAAGCGACAGCCAATGCGTATAAGAACGGCACTGGCTTCTAATGGTGTGAAAGGGTCTTTAGTTTGGGTGAACAGATCAGAAACGGGCACCCGGGTAAGGAGTAAAAACAGGTCAACATCCAACGAAAATACATAGGGGTAAAGTCAATGCAAAAAAACATTGTTTACAGGTGAAAAGCTAGGAAAATAAAATGATTGCAACAAATATTAGTTGCAGCCTGATCAATGATGCACCCGGTAATAGACCTTTTGCAGGTTGATCTTCGTGGCAGGAGCTACCACAAGGGGCAGTTTCTCCACCACTGTCTCGCTGCTATCCAGTCCGAACGCTTTTTCCTCTGCCAGGGCCAGCTTCTTCATGCCGAAATAGGTGTTCAGTATAAATCCTTCTCCCACGGAGAATTCATTGTCATAGGAGAGGAATTTCTCCAGGATGACAAAACGAAAATCCTCCGCAATATTATGTTTCTTCAGGGAAGGATAGCGGCTGGCGACATCCAGTCCACGGCTGCACATCATTTCCATGACGACCTTGCGGAACATGAGGCTCACCTTTTGCTGCACGCGGAACCCCAGGCGAAATTCTACCCGTATCACCTTATCGCTTAACTCTTCCACTCCGTATTCCATCGTATAGGGCTCGTCGGTCCTTTCGATATGAACGAACCAATAAACATCCGCTCTTTTGGGATTATGGCTGAAAATGGAATAGAGTATTTTCTGCTCTACCTGCGTAGGCCGGTTGGCCTTGGTCAGGTAAATAAGGTGCGAGGAGAATTTGGGAATGGATTCATCCCTGCTGAGGCTTTCCAACAGTGGAATATGCTCATTGAGATCAATAAAGTTCAGGAAACGGTTGTTTATTTTCCGGGCATGGTACCAGATATACATGGTGCCGATAAGGCCAATCTCGAAAACCAGGAAAAAGAGACGCTTCACGATCTTAACGGCATTGGCGACGAAAAAAGAAGTTTCCACACTGAGGAATACGATGAGGATGGGGATCACCAGCCAGACCGAAAGGTGTTTTACATACCGCAGGAAATAGTACATCAGAATAGTCGTCATCAACATGGCCACTGTGATGGAAAATCCATAAGCCGCCGTCATGCTCTCGGAGGTCCTGAAATAGAGCACTACGAGAAAACATCCTGTACATAAGATCCAGTTGATGCTGGGAATATAGATCTGTCCCCGGATATCCGTAGGGAATTTCACGGTGACCTTGGGCCAGAAATTGAGGCTGATCGCTTCATTGATCAGGGTGAAGGAACCGCTGATCAGGGCCTGGCTGGCAATAATGGAGGCCGCCATGGCGATAAAGACACTGGGCACGAGAAACCAGTGCGGTACGATGGCAAAGAAGGGGTTCACCCCGCCCAGGTCGCTCTTATGCTGCAGGAGCACCCAGGCTCCCTGTCCCAGGTAATTCAGGACCAGGGTCGTTTTTACAAAGATCCAGCTGGCCTGGATATTCCTTCGGCCGCAATGTCCCAGGTCGGAATAGAGCGCCTCCGCTCCGGTGGTACAGAGAAAGACCGCTCCCAGCAACCAGAAACCTTTGGGGTGACGGGTGAGCAGTTCCCATCCATAATGCGGGCTCAATGCCTTCAGCACCTGCGGATAATGGATGATCTGACTAAGTCCCAGGACAGCCAGCATGGAGAACCAGATGAACATGATCGGCCCGAAAGAGCCTCCCACTATTTTTGTCCCGAAGCGCTGAAATACGAACAGGAGGAGTATGATGACCAGTACCAGCTCCACGACCAGGTTGTTCCCGGGAACGAAGATATGTTCCAATCCTTTCACAGAGCCCAGCCCTTCAATGGCAGAAGTGACCGATATAGGAGGAGTGATGATCCCATCGGCCAGCAGCGTTCCGGCGCCGATAATAGCCGGATAGACGAGTTTCTTTCCGTAACGCCGCACGAGTGCATACAAGGAAAAGACACCGCCTTCTCCCTTGTTGTCCGCCCGCAGGGTAATGATCACATATTTAAAGGTGGTCTGGAGCGTCAGGGTCCAGAAAACACAGGAAATGGCCCCAAGGACCAACTCTTCCGTTACTCCGCCCCCTTCATTCATGATCGTCTGGAAGGTGTAAAGAGGAGAAGTACCAATATCTCCGAAAATAATTCCTAAGGTAATGAGAAGGCCGGCGGTCGTAATCTTTTTTGAATGGCTAAGATCCATAAAACGTCTCCGATTGATTTAATTGGAACATGCGTAAAAACCCAAACTGAACCAATCA
>WNFI01153904.1_pt1 | contig 34685 bp, 30 predicted proteins | sample 5400471 | NCBI WGS metagenome assembly WNFI01 (sample SAMN13153348, study PRJNA577476) | soil metagenome | isolation source: 100 cm saprolite on Douglas fir-dominated hillslope | place: USA:California | collected 2013-09-17 | reverse complement strand
GGAGCGATAGGGGGCTTGGACCCATTCGGGGGACTGATCTTCGACGCTTCGGGTGATCTTTATGGCACAACGTCGTATGGCGGTGATATGTCCTGCGGTGGTGGCTTCGGATGCGGGGTGGTTTATGGACTGAGGCGGGCGTCCGGCACCTGGACCGAAAGTGTCTTGCACAGCTTCGGTACCATCCATGGCGATGGACAAACGCCTGGGAACGGGCGGTTGGTCCTCGAACCCCACGGCAGCCTTTTCGGCACAACACTTAGCGGGGGCTCCGCCGGGTGTGGCGTCGGTGGGTGCGGGACAGTTTTTAGGGTGACGCGCAAAGCCGGGAATCGCGCCGAGAGTCCCATCCACAGGTTCGGTAGTGGCACAAACGGAGCGACCCCCGGCGGCGGATTGACATTCGATGCTTCCGGCACGGCCTACGGAACAACGGACTACGGGGGGGGCGCATGCGGCTGCGGCGTGGTTTTTCGAATGACGCCCACTTCTAAAGGAGGCTGGGTATACAGCGTCGTACATGCGTTTGGCGGTGGAGACGGCGCTCTACCTGGTGCCAATCTAATCTTCGATGGCAACGGAAATCTTTACGGAACGACAGTGCTAGGCGGGCCTGACGGCTATGGCGTGGTCTTCGAAATCACACCATAGCCGTCGGACACCCCCACGTAAGTCGGCGTCTCTTCTCTTCCGTCAGTCGAGGTCGGGCGGTTGGGATACTCCATTGTAGGTCATGAAGTAGAGTGCCGAATCAGGTGCCGAGATCGACACAAAGTTGTGGAAAGTTGTGAAATCGAAAAAATCAGAGAGCGAGTAGGGGCATGTCGTCATTGGACAGTTAGGAGAGGCATCCAAAGCGTAGTAATCGGCGTAGTGGTAGCTTGGGTTGATCTCACCCGGGCTTAGGTAATTGCCACCCGTCCCAAATACGTACTCGATGAAGTTGAGAATACTACCAAAGTCGTGGCAGTACTGGGTAGCAGCGGGAGGGCAGGTATTGTACCCGTTGGGGCCTGAAACATAACCCCGCTTGGCGTAAGCGGAGACAACAAGCAAGGGCACGCGAAATCCGTAGACATACTGTTGCCCGTTACCATTGCCTCCGATGTAACCGCTCGCGCTTGGCGGTGCGACATGATCGTACCAGCCGCCCCAGTCATCCCATGTAATCAGGATCACCGTATTGCCCCAATAGACGGACTGGCCGGGAGGATTGCAGTTGCTGTTGGTCATTCCATTGCCTATCGCGTCCACGATTGCGGCCACCCACGACGGCCCCAAGGCGCTGGTGTTGCCGCCCGCGTGGTCCGACCAGACGCCGTCTGGTGTGACGTAGCTCACCTGCTTGAGTTGGCAGTCGAAAATGTCGTTGAGAATTTGACCGGCGTTGGGTGGATTGTTGCTTGGGCTTTCGCGGATGACATTAGGCCAATCAGCACCGGTGCAGGGCCCCCCGACGGCGGTTGGCTCACAGATGCTCTCGATAGCATTCGGTGCGGCCCAGAGCGAGTGTGAGTCATAGGCATAATACTTCCAGCTAATGCTATGTGGATCGAGTACATCCTTGATGCTGTTGTGGTCGTAGCAGGGAAGACCCGGGGTTGCGCCGCTGGGATCGGTCGGTGTGTACGCACTGGTCTCTTGTTTCGACGTACTGATATCAACGACGAATTCACTAGCCAAGGATAAGCAACCCGCAGGAGTCCCCTTCTCGCTTCCACCCAACATTGGGTTCTCCGAGGCAAAATAGTCGTAGTAGAGATTGGGATAGGCAGTTGGCGCGGACGTTCCGGCAAAAAGAAACTGGTGCGCCGGGAAGCTTGGCCCCTGATTCGTCTGAAACATGTAGTTGGCAAAGCCATAGTGCGACGCAATGTCGAAATAGGGCTGGGCTTCGTTCGCGGGGACCGTATTGGCATCATTTCTAGCGTAGCCAAAGGGAAGCGGGTTGCTACTGCAGACATGGCTTCCTCCCAGATAAAATTCGCTGTTGGCACCGTCCATATTGCCTGAGTCGTACATTGCCACGAAGTCTGGATAGCTGTGGCCAATGTCGGAGCCGCCATAAAGCAACTGCGGCTGAAGCGCGACCGTGCTGACCGTGCCGTTGCTGTCTTTGCACTTTCCGGAAGTTGCGATGTTGGCCCCGACTGGAAGCGCCGTGTCGCCAGCGAATAGGAAGTCCGGCGTGCGATTTTCTTGGATGATGACGATCACGTGCTGGATCGTCCCTTGTGGGTTGCCCTGACCAACGGCGACTACGGCGCTGATGGCCGAGAGTAGAACTATAGCTTTGGCGACGAATTTCATGGCGCGTCCTCCGAGTGTGATGTGGCGAAACTTCCCGGAAAGCGGGATAAGGCGGGGCCCGGCTGCGACTCAGCGCGGCTGAATCGCAGTTCGAGGGAATATAGTCCCCGCTCCGGCGAGCGTCAAGGAGTTTCCGTTCGAGCGGGTTGAGTACCTGGGAAGCTGGCGCGGGTTAAGTGGTAATGAGTAGCTGCTGGCGGAGTCTCACAAAGGCGGCGTAGGACCCGTGGCTGGCCATCGTTTCGCGCTTTTTTGGCGAAAGAGCCTGCCCTGAGCGGAGCCGAAGGGGTGGGGCTTCGACCGCATCGTGCAATAACTGATGCCCCATCTCTCGCCTTCGTAAGGCGAGAGATGATTTTGGCTGGCGCAGCACTTTCAGCGCGGGCAATCCATCGACGCTGCATTTTCCACAACTCCGTGTGACATCCAACCTTGCCTCTGCGGCACAAATTTTGCAATCATCGTCGAGGCCGCAACCATCTGTTCGGGGCGAAGTGGTCCGAGCTAAGCCCTTTGTTATCTAGATTATGACCTCTAAGTCCTTTAGGCTGCGTATTTTGCGAGGAATTTCGTGCTAAATCGATGATTCCAGAGATAGGAGGGGGGAGGGGGATACCCCCGATTTTCAGTCCTTCAACATCATCGGCTATTCGCTGCCGCGAAAAAAATTATCGCGAACCGCGAAGCTATGCTCGATCCTCGCACATTCGTCTCCAGCCCTTCCCTTTCCGCCCACAAACTCATTACACTTCCAGCCATGAGCATACCGACGCAACCCAACGTGAAATTAGTGAACGACACCGATTACCGCGAGAATTACGCCAACAGCGTGCAGATGCGTGTGAATATCTGGGACTTCTTTCTGGTCTTCGGAACCCTGCAACAGCAGACCGAAACCCATGTGGAGATTCGCAATGTGCAGGGCATTTACCTGAGCCCGCAACAGGCCAAAGCGCTGCTGGGACTGCTGCAACAAAACGTTGCGGGATACGAGTCCGCCTTCGGCGAGATCAAACTCGACCCACGCATGGGTCCGCAGGGGCCGGTGCACTAGGTTGAGCGAAAGCCTCGCGGGCGGCCCGGGCCCTGATTTGTCGCGAGTGTCACCGCATCCCGCGGTGGTATTCGCCGTTATTTTTGTCGTCATCTTTCTGCTGCATGCGCCGCTCTTGCAGCTTCCTTATTTTTGGGACGAGGCCGGTTACTATGTGCCCGCGGCGCGTGACATTCTCACCGGCAGTTTGATTCCGCATTCCACGTTGACCAATGCGCATCCGCCGCTGGTACTGGCTTGGATTGCGCTGTGGTGGAAGTGTGCGGGTTACGCTCCGCTGGTGACGAGGTCGGCGATGCTCGTAGCTGCCGCCTTCTCACTGCTCGGCGTCTTCCGGCTGGCGCAGCGCGCAGCGAACACCGAAGTCGCCATTGCGTCGACATTGTGTACAGCGCTGTATCCGGTATTTTTCGCGCAGAGCTCTTTAGCGCAGGTTGATTTGGCTGCGGCAGGGCTCATCTTCTGGGGATTGTGCGCTTATCTCGATGAGCGCCCAGTTGCGACCGCAATCTGGTTCTCTCTCGCGGCACTGGCCAAAGAGACCGCGATTCTTGCCCCTATGGCGCTCGCGGGTTGGGAATTGTTGGGATTGATTGTCCCGTCGGCAAGTTCACTGCGGAAGTTTTGGGGTGAGAAGGAGTCAGAGTCGCGCAGCCGCATTGCCGCACCGGTTCTCTCTCTGCTCGCGCCCCTGTTGCCCCTGACCCTGTGGTACGCCTATCACTTCACACGCACCGGATATGTCTTTGGCAATCCCGAATTCGTCCGCTATAACATCGCGGCTACACTGAATTTTTTTAGATTTCTCCTGGCTCTGGTACTGCGCTTGTGGCAAGTGTTCGGATACTTGCACCTGTGGCTGCTGACGCTCGGCATGCTAGTGGCAATGCGGATGTCGCCCGTGAGCGACGATGGCGTCGAGCGCCGCCGCATCACTATCCCGGTTCAAATGGTCTTTCTGGTCGTTGTGGCCGCCTACGTGATCGCCATGGCGCTCATTGGCGGAGCCGTTCTAGCGCGCTATATGCTGCCCGCGGTGCCGCTGGTGATTATCGTTGCGGTTTCAACTATGCGGCGGCGTTTGCGTTATTGGACCGCAGCCGTTGCCGTGGTCGCGGCTGCGTTCGTTACCGCGTGGTTCTGGAATCCTCCTTACGGCTTTTCGCCAGAGGACAATCTTGCTTATCGCGATTATGTCGTCCTGCATCAGGATGGAGAGCGCTTCCTGGAAGCTCGTTACCCGATGGCGCGTGCGCTCACAGCGTGGCCCGGGGTAGACGAACTCACCCGGCCTTGGCTGGGTTATGTGACGCGGCCAGTTCAGGTAGTGCGCGTGGAAGACTTCTCGCTCGACGAAGTTCTCTCGGCTGCCGACTTCCGAGCGAACTTCGATGTGGCATTCGTTTTCTCGACAAAATATGAACCGCCGCATCCTCCCCTGGAACACTGGAAGCCATGGGACGATCTGAAGCGCAAGTATTTCAACTTTCACCGTGACTTGCCGCCCGCAGCGATTGCTCACATCCTTGGCGGTCGCATCGTGTTCTCTGAAGAGCGCAAGGGACAGTGGGTGGCAGTCATTGAGATGCAACGGGAAGAAATGCAGAACGCGGCAAATGAAATGCAGAAATAAGAAGTCGGAATGCAGAAGTAAAAGCGGGCCATCTTATCTCTTCATTGTGATTTTTCACTTCTGCATCAGGTGGCAGGAGTGAGTCTTGATCACCAGCCAGACACCGCGCCCGGGAATGAGATCCAATGCATCTCGCGCGGCTAAGGTGAGGTGGACTTCCATCTCGACGCCGCAGTCCACTCGGGCAGACATAATGACGTCGCGCCGTTCAAGCGCAGTCACCCGGCCGGGAATTACGTTGCGCGCACTCAGCCCAGAGGGTGCAGCAATGGCGAGTAGGATATCGCCGGCGCGGATGCCTACGCGCAATGTCGAGCCCACCTCCGCCCGGATCAGCGGTGTCTCCAGCATGACCGCGTTTCCGGTTGTGCCGGGCAGAATGCACATCATGGTGCCGCGGTCGGCATGCAGCGAACGAACCTTCGCGTCGAAGATATTTTCAAAGCCTGTCAACTGCGCGATGGTTTCCTGCCGCGGCGCATCGAGCACTTCATGAGGCGTGCCTTGTGCGACGATCTGTCCGCGGTCGAGCACAATGGCGCGTTCCCCCAGCGCGTACACCTCCTCGCGGCTGTGCGTGACGTAGAGAATCGGAATACGGTGAGCTTCATTCCAGGCGCGCAGATCGTCGATGATCTTTGACTTGGTGGCCGCATCGAGGGCTGCCAGAGGCTCATCGAGCAGCAGCACTGTAGGATCAGTCACAAGCGTTCGCGCCAGCGCCACGCGCTGCCTCTCTCCGCCGGAGATCTCTCGTGGCTTGCGTTGCGCGAATTGGCTGATGCGAAATGCTTCCAGAATTGCGGCGGCACGCGAGTTACGCTCGGGACGTGACAAATGGCCGAGTCCGTACTGCACATTCTGTTCGACGGTCAGATGGGGAAAGAGTGCAAGGTCTTGAAACACATAGCCGATGCGGCGTTTCGCCACCGGCAGATCGATCCGACTCGCCTCAAATAATGTGCGCTCGCCAACGGCGATGATCCCCTCATCGGGGGAAGTCAGCCCGGAGATGGAGTCGAGCAGTGTAGTCTTCCCTGCTCCGGAGGGCCCGAACAGAATCGTGAAGCCAGGAGCCGCGCTGAACTCAACCTGAAGAAGGAAGTCAGCACTGGATTCTTCTCTCATGAGTCGCTTTTGAAAACGCGCGACGAGCGTGCGCCCCGCGAGATTACCTGCGCCGTCCAACACGGTAGGACGGGAAGAACCAATCTCTCGGGTGCTTACGTTTTTGGAGGTTTGGGTAGGCACTGTTTCTTCCATCGAACAATTTATTTCACAGGCCCCACTGCCCATGCTCGTCGGTTTACCCCATAGACAATCGCTAGTATCACAAAAGAAAACACGAACAAGAGCAGCGCGGTTTGGTTCGCACCGGCATAGTCGGAGACCTGCACTCGATCATAGATATCAAGCGAGATTGTGCGCGTAACGCCGGGAATATTGCCGCCCACCATGAGCACCACTCCGAACTCGCCCATGGTGTGGGCAAAGCTGAGTGCAGCGCCCGTGACCAGGCCGGGAATCGAAAGCGGAACAATTACGCGGGAAAACGTCCGTAGCGGGGAGGCACCCAGCGTCGCCGAGGCAGAAATCAGCTTGCGATCCACCGCGGAGAATGATGCAGCAAAAGGCTGCACGGCAAAGGGGAGGCTATAAATAATGGACCCGATGACCAGCCCGCTGAAGGTAAAAGCCAGCGTGTGTCCGGTCAGAGAAATCCACCAGCGACCCAGCGGGCTGTGCGGGCCGAGCGCGACCAGCACATAAAAACCGAGCACGGTCGGAGGAAGGACGATAGGCAACGCCACAACTGCCTCGACCAGAAATTTCCAGCGGCGCCGCGAAAATGCAATCCAATAAGCGATCGGCAAGCCCAGCAGCAACAAAATGGCGGAAACCAGCACCGCCAGTTGCAAGGTGAGCCAGAAGGCTTGCCAATCAACAAACATAAGTTCTTGTAAATTAGCAGGCTTAAAGCCGCCTCTACAATGTCTCTCTTATTTCGGCGGGACGGGCGCCTCTTTTTTCTGCTGCGAATGCGAGAGGATGACCACACCTTGCTCCAGCACCGGGTAGGCATCGGCGGGAATCTCCCAGTACTTTCCCTTCCCTTTCATGGAAGGAGCCGAGGCGTGAGCCATAGCCACAAAGCCCGCCTGCGCATTGCCAGACTCCACAAATTGCGCGGCCTGCGAAATATTCTCGCCCATCACCAGCCGGCTCGATACCTGGTCGTACAACTCGACATGTTTCAACGCGGCCACTGCCGCTTTTCCATAGGGCGCGTGCTCTGGATTCGCAATGGCAATCTTCTTGACCGACGGATCGGCCAAAATATTCAGCCCTTTGTGCTCGACATCGAGGGGAGAGTCGGCCGGAACCCAGAGCACCAATTTCCCCACTGCGTATTGATAGAGCGACGCCCCATCCGCCAGATGCGCCACCACGAGCTGGCGCGGGTAATCCATATCTGCCGAGAAGAAAACATCGAATGGAGCGCCGTTCTCAATCTGTTGCGTCAGCGCGCCTGAAGATCCGAAAGCCAGCTTCACTTTGCATCCGGTCTTTTTTTCGTAATCTTCGCTGACCTCTTTAAGAGCCGAACTCAAGTCCGCTGCAGCGGCCACCACGATTTCGTGCGTGCATTTTGTATCGGCTGCGAATCCAGAGCTGGAAGTTAAGAGCAGACCCGTCACCAACAAGCCATAGACCCAAGATTTCATATTCCCCGGCATCCCCAAGCAATCGTTCACGCACACCCCCCTCTCAAAGTCGGACAGGCGATTGTACAGGGCCAGGCTCGCCTTCGCAGAAGCGCCACATAGGATGCAATCTTTCCCAAAGTGGTCTGGCGACTATCGTAAAACCACGCTTTTACGTTGATTCGCTCGGTTGGCGTCCCGATACTGAAGCATGAGTTATCTCTAATGTTGACCTTCCGCTTCGTTTCCACCGCGCGACTCGTGCTGGTCGCGCTGTTTTGCCTATTCGCTGTTTCTATCTTGCAAGCACAGGGTGCGAAGCAGGTTGTTCCTACAACTCCAATTTCTGACTCGGATCAGGATCACGCGCAGGAGCGTGCACGGTGGTTCTATCGCGGTCGCCTCGTCCATGGACAAGCCTCAGCTAGCCTTCGCCACCGCGCTTACACCGCCAAGGTGCAGATGCGTGCGCAACGAACCGCTGCGCTGGCGACCGTTCGCGGGAACGGACAAGAACCGACGGCGGCGGGAACCTGGTCCCCGCTGGGACCCGTGCCGCTAGCCTCCGACGCCACGGGTAACGGAACACAGGATTATCATCAGGTTGCCGGACGCGCCACCGCCATTGCCATCGATCCCGCCGACTCGACAGGAAATACGGTCTATATTGGCGGCGCGCAGGGCGGTGTGTGGAAATCCAACAATGGGGCTAGCGGCACACCCGGCGACGTGACCTGGCTTCCGATCACCGACGACCAAGCCACGCTTTCCATCGGCTCGATCGCGATTCAGCCGGGGAACACTGATCTCGCGAAAAGCGTGATTCTTGCGGCCACTGGCGAAGCCGACAATTCCGGCGACTCTTATTTTGGCTTGGGTATTCTGCGTTCAGCCGACGCCGGGAGCACATGGACTCTGATCCCAACCGCGAATGGAGGCGCGCTTTCCTTCAATGGCCTCGGGGGAACGCGCATGACCTTTAGCACAGCGAGTGGGCAGACTAATACTGTCGTCTCCGCCATGGCGACTACATCAGAGGGCATGATCGATGGGGCAGTCACCGTCAACACATCACGCGGACTTTACACATCACTCGATGCCGGGCAAAGCTGGGCCTACGATTCCCTGGTCGATCCCGGCGGCGCGACGGATGCGACATCGTCGACTTCTGTGGTCTTCAATGCGAGCGCGGGTCTTTTCTACGCCGCAGTACGCTATCACGGTTTCTACTCTTCTCCTGATGGCGTTGCATGGACACGCCTGGCCAACCAGCCGGGCGGAAGCCTGCTCAGCACAAGTGCTTGTCCGCCGCAATCCACTTCCAACAATCGTGCGTGCCCAATTTACCGGGCCGAGATTAGTGTGGTGCCCGGGCGGAATGAGATGTATGCCTGGTTCATTTACTTCTCCTTGACCGGCAGCACGGTTGACGGCGGAATCTGGCAAAGCTTGAATGGAGGCGCATCGTGGAGCGCGATCTCCGACACTGGCATCACTACATGCGGCGACATCGATGGATGTGGAGTGGAGCAGGGTGCCTACAACCTCGAATTGCTCGCGGTTCCCAATGGAGCCGCCACCGATCTTTACGCTGGTGCGATCAATCTTTATAAGTGCGGCATCACCACAGCGAACTTGAACTGCACAGTTTTGCCCTTCATGAATCTTACGCACGTCTACGGATGCGATCCGGTAGGCGCGCTGGCACATGTGCACCCGGATCAGCACGCGCTGGCCTATACAATTCCGACCGCGGGCAGCGATTCTGGCAATGCCCTGCTTTACTTCGTTAATGATGGCGGCATTTACCGCGCGCTCAACGGATTCTCAGGACTGAACACCGGCTCCTGCACCGGCACCAACCAGTTCGACGACCTCAATCAGAATCTGGGCTCCATGACGCAATTTGTAAGCTTCTCGCAGCATCCCACCGACGCGAATACGTTGCTCGGCGGGACCCAAGACAACGGCTCCCCCGCCACCGATCAAGCAACGATCAACTCGGGCTGGAGCAACGTGCTCGGCGGAGACGGAGGCTACAACGCAATCGATCCTAATCTCGCAACGAACTGGTACGCCTCGAATCCCGACACTCCGCCCGGCGGTCTGGGCATTCAAGAATGCACGAACGGCGTGAGTTGCAATAACAGCAGCTTTAGTTCCGTCGTCACCAGTAGCACGGTAGGTGGTGACGATGGCGGCTTTTATTTCCCCTACATTCTCGATCCACAATCGACGACCGCCATGCTGGTTGGCACGTGCCGCGTCTGGCGGGGATCGCGCACCGGCGGTTCGTTCACGGTGCTGAGTCCGAACTTCGACACTTTGGGTTCGGGAACCTGCGCCGGAACCGAAGTGAATCAAGTGCGAGCCCTCGCCGCAGGTGGGCAAACCGATAGCAACGGTTCAAAGGTCATCTATGCTACGACGAGCGGATACGGTCCGCTGGACGGTCCTTTGTTCACTCCTGCGGGCGGTCATGTCTGGGTCACGACTAACGCAACGGCCGGGGCCGCGAGCTTCGCTGACGTCACCAACAATGGCCCCACGGGAAACATCAATCCGAACCAGTTCCCTATTTCTGCCATAGCCTTAGATACATCCGATACCAGCGGCTTTACGGCTTATGTCGCGGTGATGGGATTTACCGGCGGCCCTGGCCATGTCTGGAAAACAACAAATGCTGGAACTACCTGGACCGACTACACTGCGAATCTGCCAGACGCCCCGGTGAATGCCGTTGTCGTCGATGCTGGGTTTTCGCAGGTTTATGTAGGAACTGACGTGGGTGTATGGGCCAGTTCCACGACGCTCGCCGGATGGGCGGAACTCGGGCCGAACTCGAACACAAATTCTCTGGGCTTTCTGCCGAATGTTGCCGTCACGGCGCTGGGACTATTCAACGCCGGTGGACAAAAACTTTTGCGCGCCTCCACCTACGGGCGTGGCATCTGGCAATACGGTTTGGTCACAACACCCGATTACAACCTGGCAATCTTCAACTCGCCTCTGACTATCACTACTGGGCAAAACGCGATTTTTAATGGGTCAGCGAATGCAGTGAATGGGTATTCCAACTCGGTGATGCTCAGTTGCACGTCTGGGGCGACCGCACCGCCGAGCACGTGCAATCCATCACCGGCCACTCTGGCTCCGGGAACGAATACACCTTTTACCGTTACCGCCGCCGGCGCGGTCGGCGACTATTATTTCAATGTTCAAGGGGTCGGCGCCGACTCCAATCACATCACGCATCAGGCTGGTGCCGTCCTGCACGTTCTCAGCACAGGTCCCGACTTCATGCTCAGTGAGCCAACTTCCTTCCCAACCGTGAACGCTGGCAGCAGTACGACGAATGGCCCAATCAGCGTAACTGCCACGAGCGGATTCACAGGAGCCATCTCCCTGACTTGTTCGCTGGTTTCAGGCAGCGGCAGTTGCAGCGTAAGTCCGAGCATGGTGAACTCTATCCCAACCACGGCGAACGTTACTGTGAACGCTACGGCTTTAAGCGTGGGCAGCTACCAACTCATTGTGCAGGGAACCGCAAAGACCACGAACACGACCCATACGCTGCTCGTCCCTTTCAACGTGGGGGACTACCAGTTATCCGGCACGCCATCAATCACAATTACACCGGGTGCGCAAGGCAACGCCAATCTCACCATCACGGCATCGACGTATTACAGCGGCATAGTCAACGCGACTTGCGATGTTAGTTCACTGCCGCACGCGTCCTGCTCATTGAGCCCGCCGAATCCGATTGTTGTAAGCACAGGATCAATGGTGTCACTAGCGGCGACCATTAACGTTCCCATTGGCGCCAGTCCCGGAGCGTACAACATTAGTATCGGCACCCAAGACACGACCGGAGTGCCCAGCCACAGTTTCACTGTACCTCTGACCGTCGGGCAAGATTTTCAGGTCGCAACTTCGACCCCGGCTCAGACTGTCACCGCAGGCCAGACCACAGGACCCTACAACCTGACCGTTCAGCCTTTGGGTTCCACATTCAATGCGGCAGTAACCCTTTCATGTTCCGGCGGACTGCCTTCTCAGTCGCAGTGCACATTCAACCCGTCGACGCCGGTTACACCCGGGAGCTCTGCCGCGGCGGTAGTCATGAATATTTCCACCGGCAGCTCAACCAGCCCGGGCACCTACCCCGTGATGGTCACGGGAACGTCCGGTTCGGTTACGCATTCAATCCCCGTGTCCTTGATTGTCGCGAGCAACGTTGTGAGCGGCGATTTTCAACTGGCAGCAACGCAGTCGTTTGCAGCCAATGTCGATGCAGGTTCGGCGCAGACAGCAAAAGTGTCGGTCACTCCCACTTACACTGGCTCCGTCAATGTCAATTGTGACGCAAGCGCTATGCCGGGAGCTCAATGCACGATCACGCCAGCAAGTCCTGTAGCGATCAGTGCGAATACGCCGATGACCCTGACCGTAACGCTCAACGTACCCAACACGGCCGCGCCAGCACCCTACAACATCAACTTGACGGTCGCCGACTCATCCGGACAGCCCAGCCACACACTCCCGCTGCCGCTCACCGTGATCCAGGATTTCTTGGTGTCGGTCAGTCCTTCTACTACAAGCCAGACCATCACCGCTGGCCAGACGACGGGTCCCTACAATCTGACGGTTCAGCCGGTGGGATCGTCCTTTACAAACGCCGTGACGTTAGCCTGCTCGGGCCTGCCTGTCTCAGCACAGTGCCTCTTCAACCCATCAACCGCTGTCACCCCGGGAAACTCCGCCGTGGCTATGATAATGACTATCTCTACTGTGGCCTCGTCGTCGCAGCTTCGCCGCGCGGATCATCTCTCCATCTTCTACGCCACATGGCTGATGCTGCCGGGATTCGCGCTAGCTTGGGGTACGGTGGGACGCAAATCCGTAAATTACCGGTTCCGGGTTCTCGGCCCGACACTATCGCTGCTTGTGCTGATGGTATCGCTCATCTCCTGCGGTGGTGGTGGCAGCAACGGCGGCGGCGGAGGTGGTGGCGGGGGAGGACAACAACCCACGAAATACACGATCACGGTCACCGGCAGCTCAGGTTCGCTCAACCACAGCATCACGGTCGATCTGATTGTGCAGTGACGGGAAACCCCTGTCCCGGTATCATCCAAGTGCAGCCTGCGCTCATGGGGACTGACCTGCCCTCATGCTGGTCCAGCCCGCTGCTTCGTTCATGACCGATTCCCGTTACAACGTAGTGATCATTGGTGGTGGCATTGTAGGGCTGGGAGTGGCCCTCGAATTCACCCGGAGCTTTCCACAGCTTCGTTTGCTTGTCCTCGAAAAGGAAGATCGCGTAGCCCGCCATCAGAGCGGACACAACAGTGGAGTCATTCACTCCGGCGTTTACTACAAACCGGGCTCTCTGAAGGCCCGCCTTTGCGTTTCCGGAGCGGCTGCCATGATCGAGTTCTGCCGCGAGCATGCCTCCGACTCATTGGACCCGAGGAACTGCGGGAAATAGAACCACACGCCACTGGATTGAAGGCGCTGGTTGTGCCATCTACGGGAGTTACGGACTACGCGAAGGTGAGCGAGAAATATGCGGAATTGATTTGCGCCGGTGGTGGAGAAATTCTCACGTCCGCGGCCGCTACAGGCATCGAGCGTCGCTCCAGCGAAATCGTGGTCAAGACTTCGCGGGGAGACTTCTCTGCAAGTTGGCTCATCAACTGCGCGGGGTTGTATAGTGACCGCATCAGCCGCATGGCCGGTGACGACCCCGGACTGATGATCGTTCCCTTTCGCGGCGAATATTACGAATTGATTCCGGAACGCGCTTCGCTGGTGCGCGCACTGATCTATCCCGTGCCCGACCCGCGCTTTCCTTTTCTCGGCGTGCACTTCACTCGACGTATCAGCGGCAAAGTCGACGCCGGACCCAACGCCATTCTCGCGTTCGCCCGCGAAGGTTATCGCCACTCGGATATCAGTCCGCGTGATCTTGCTACGTCCCTCGTCTTTCCCGGCTTCTGGCGCATGGCACGCCAGCATTGGCGCAACGGCTTCAGCGAATTTCACCGCTCGGTATCGAAATCTACTTTCGTGCAGGCTTTGCAGCAATTGCTTCCCGAAGTAAGCGAACAAGATCTGGTTCCCGGAGGCTCTGGCGTCCGCGCTCAAGCGCTCAGGCCGGATGGCTCACTCGTCGACGACTTTCACTTTGTCTGCTCGCGCAATGTCTTGCACGTTCTCAACGTCCCATCGCCGGCGGCAACCGCATCGTTGGTGGTTGGCAAGGCGATTGTGGAAACCGCTGTGCGCGACTTCGGAATAACCTGACTCGCGATTTAATTCCCGCCCAACACCTTCGCCGCGTCCTCCAGCACACGCCGGTACTCTTCGTGATGCTGTGGATAGCCCGGCGTGTACGGATCGTAGGCAACCAGCCAATCCTGTAGATAGATCTCGAAGATCTGCACGCGCTGGTTCACAGCGAAAGGCAGCATATCGACCAAAGATCCCACATCGCCTGAGTGATCGGGTTTCGTGGGCCCCAGAGTTTGCAGCACCAGAGGAACCTTCCCCCGCGCCTGCCGGAAGACGCGGCACCAGTCGGCCATGCAGGGTTTGCCGGCGGCGTCGTTGCGGGGATCGTCGGCGGAGAGGCCTTGGTTGCCGATAGCGATGCCGTCGCGGGCGGCGTGCTCGGCGACTACGGCCGAGAAATCCAGCTTGGGCGGTTCGCCGTAGGCGTTCAGTCCGACCGCGAGTTGCTTCGGCGAGTTCAGAGACTTCTCGTAGTCTAGCATGTCGAAGATATATTTCTTCCAGGTGTCGTCGGAAAACCCCTGATCGCGCATGAAGTGCATGCACGCCGGATAGATTTCCCCTCCAGCTCCCAACCCAAAGCGGATATAACCTACGGCCGGATTCTTACCGAACTTTTCAACCACAACCGCCATGAACGACTGATAGTTGCGCATGAACTCCGAATTCCAAAACACAGGCACATGGCCAAATGCGGGGCAGTTCACTGACGGCACCTTGGCGAAAACATAATCCGGAGTAGCACTGGCGTTCTTGCTATACGTGGTCGCCCAGATGATGAGATTGACTTTTTTCTTCGCTGCAACCCACGGTGCAATCTGCTCGTCGATCGAAGACCAGTTGTAGCGCGAACTCGCGGAAGGTCCGCGGTCCACCTCGTTCCAAACGATATAAAAATTGGCCCCGCATACCGCTGGGTTATGCAGCAACAGTTTCGCCTGAGCATTCACTCGCGCACCAGGAAACAGGATGACGAACAATCCATGCGGAGCATTCGGCATCTCAACAGTAGAAAGCGCGTCTGAACATTTTGGCAGGACCGCGGACGCCTCGGCCTTTTTCGATCCACCCTGCTGCGTGGATTGCGCCGTAGAGGGCGGTGAGAGAACCGAGAAGAGAGCCATTACCTCCACGACTAAAACCAAGACAAAATTAATTTTCATCACCTTTTCCAGACTCCATTCTGATTCTACCGTGCACGATCTTCGCCGAAACGATCAGGTCAGATTTCGGCAAAGCGCTGAAAGCGTTCCAGTTACGCTGCGTCCAAGAATCTTACTTTTTGCATCTTGACGATGTTCCGCCATGCTGTCATACTAAATCGTCCACTCCCTCGGGCAAGCCGTTTTGCGTCACTTCCTCCCCTTTGAATGACATGTGAGTGTCGAGCTATTTTGCTTGGTTTCAAGAGTTATGTACGGTCTGTGGGCTCTTAATCTAAGCAAGGCCAGTGCAGCGTTTTTAAAGTTCCACCATGTCGCTAAATTTGAAAAAGAAATGCCCGTTTCCCCGCTGGGAGCATTCCCCGCAATCGCGAACAGGGCATCACATTGGAGGAGTTTTATGAAGTCCCAGAGAACCTATTCTATTTCCGCGGTGGTCTGTCTGACACTGCTCACCTGTTCCTTCGCACTGGCCGGCGAGACTGAAGGGCCATTCGTTAAGAGCGAAGTGAACCATTCCCTATCGCGCCCCATGCGAGAATTCGCCCCTGTCCGCCGGGAAATCGCAACCCGATTGTCCGTGCCGGCAATCACTGGCCTGCTGAATTTCGACGGCCAGAAAGCTCCGCAAGGCCAGCTGTACTCCGACGCCACCGGCGCTGTTGGAACCACTCAATATCTGCAACTGGTCAACAACCAGTACACAATCTATGACAAGGGTACGGGAGCGGTGATTGCCGGACCGATCGCGGAGAACGCGTTGTGGGCGACTTTTGGCGGCTCCTGCCAGACTTCGAACAATGGCGACGGCACGGTTATGTATGACCAGCTCGCCAACGTGTGGGTGCTTCAGCACCACGCGGTTCCGACCGGCGGGCCGTACGAGAACTGTATTGCGGTCTCGACCAGTTCGGACGCGACCGGAACTTATCACCTCTATGATTTTTCGCTGACGCTGCAATATCCCGACAAGCCGCGCATCGGCCTCTGGCCCGACGCCTATTACGTAACACAGGATGTACTCGACCCTACGACGAAAGTGTTTATCCGGTCGCAAGCTTGCGCTTTGGATCGCACTGCCATGCTGGCAGGCACCTTTGCTCATCAGATTTGCTTTCAGGGCAGCATAAGCTTACCCACCTTTGTTACCACAACCCTTGACGGCCAGACGCCACCTGCGGTGGGCGAACCGGCATTCATCTGGCAACTGGATCAGCGTCCGAACCAGGGCAAGAACAACCTGAATTCGTTCCTGTTCCATGTGGACTGGGTCAATCCAACCAATTCGACGATGACCGGGCCGGTCGCCAATGCTCTGCCTGCGTACACCGATGCGTGCAACAGCTTCAAACCTTGCGTCCCGGAGCCGGGCACTACCAACCTGCTACAGGCCTGGGGAGATCGCTTGATCGGTCGCGTTACCTACCGGAATTTTGGCACCTATGAGTCGGTAGTGATGACGCACGCCGTTACACAGGGGATCGGGACAGCGGCGCACTCAGCAATCCGCTGGTATGAGTATCGGACCCCGCTGACTCCGACCCTGTCTCAGTCGGGAACCTACTCGCCGGATACGACCACGTGGCGCTGGATTCCGAATATCGCGCAGGATCAGTTCGGCGACATCGCCGTGGGTTATAACGTCGCTGGACCGAGCGTTAACCCCGGGCTGCGTTATGCCGGGCGCATTCCTACCGCTCACGTCGGATCGCTGGGGGCCGAAATCACTCTCATCAACGGCGGGGGCGTACAGAATGCAACGAATAAGAGCTGGAGCTCCTACGGCGGCATGGCGTTAGATCCGGTCGACGATTGCACATTCTGGATGACGGGAGAGTACTACGCAACCAGTTCGCTGGAAGGATGGAGCACGCGAATTGCTTCGTTCCGCTTCCCGAGCTGCACTAACTAATTAATGCGACAATTGAAAAACCATGACTTGAGCCTGGGGCCTTCTCTATGGAGGCCCCAGCTCTTTCTTCCCACTCGTAGAGACGACGAACGCAAGGCAGAGCTGGCCACACGAAGCGATTCCCTCGATTCTCCCCACTGCAACGTATGCTCGACTTAGAAAATAATGCACGCTAGCTGCTCCATTGCGTTTTGCCTGACGTTGTTGATTGATTGAGAAACAACGAGTTACGCCGGAACGTTTGTGGCTACCGACGTGCCACTGGAAGGCTGGATTAATATGCTCGGAGGGGAAATGAAGTTTGGGCCTGCTTTTACTGAATTTGTCAGGGGAACTAGAATTGCGGCTACATCGTTGAGGGCGCTGGCAATCCGGCTCAGCCTTGGCCTTTCGTTGCCCCTACTGTTGCTATCGGGTTCGCTCAATTCTCAAGTCACGGTTCATTCTTTCGAAGGAATCGACGCGGCCACTCCCGGCAGCGGCGCGACCTTGCGTGTGGTTGACCCCAACGGAGCCGTGGGCACGAAGCAGTATTTGGAATGGATAGATACAGCGTACCAAGCCTACGACAAAGCCACGTTCAAAGCGGTCTACACTTCCCCGGTCGCCGGGGACACGCCGTGGCTGCAAAACGGCATGCCGAATTGCGTGGGCACCGCCGGCAACGGCGTGGCCCTGTTTGATCGTCTGGCTTCGCGCTGGATCATGGCGGTTCGTCAGGGCAGCACCAGCACTGGGAATTACTATTACTGCATCGCAGTCTCCAGCACCGACGACTTCACATCCGCGACGTTCAAATGGTTTACCTACGCGCAGTTGCTTAACAACGCGCTGGGGACGAATTCCCACGGGCACACTTATTTCCCCGACTATCCAAAAATCGCGAGCTGGCCCGATGCCTATTATGTGACTATTGACCTGGAAGATCCCGACAATGGATTTCAAGAAGTGGGTGTGCTGGCTTGCGCCTTCGATCGCGCCAACATGCTGAAGGGTTCGGCCACGCGTAATCCGCAATGCTTCCGCGCGCCCTCCACTCTCGGCGCTTTATTCCTCGGACACAGTCTGCTTCCTGCCGATGTGGAAGGCACAGTAGGCCCGCCCGCCGGCACCAAGGAAGCTTTCGTTAGCATTCAGAATCCATCATCCGGGAACTCGTCGACCAAATTGAACTTCTGGCAGTTTCACGTCGACTGGACGACGCCAACCAACTCTACATTTACCGGGCCCACGGCTACGACCGTCACGTCTTACATACCCGGCTGCTACAACACATCGAACCCGACGAACACAGTGTGCGTGCCTGAGCCCAGTACAAGTTCTACCAACAACTTCATCGATTCGTTGGGCGACCGGCTGATGCACCGCTTTGCCTACCGCCGCTTTCCTTCGGCACCGGCCCAAACATACTTGGTCAGTCAGGCCATTCAGGCGGGATCGGGAAGTCTGACCAAGACTGCCATTCGCTGGTATGAATTCAGCGCGCCAGGAACCACGATCACTTCCGGCACCATCAATCCCAGCGACGCGTACTTCCGCTTCGTGCCAAGCATCGCCCAGGACAAAGTTGGAAATCTTGCCGTCGGCTACAGCGTTTCTGGAACCACTCTGAGCCCCTCGATTCGCGCGTCGTATCTGAACTTGCGCGGCGGTTCAACCACTCCTACCGAGTTCAAGATCACAAACGGCACCGCCGACGAAGAGAACGCCTACCACTGGGGCGGCTACAACAGCATGACCGTCGATCCGGTGGACGATTGCACCTTTTGGTACGTGAACGAATACTTCACAACTCCGCAGATCGGCACTGGCGTCACTTGGCGGACAAAGATCAGTAATTTTAGAATCCCCGGCTGCTCGTAAAGTAAGACGGGTCGCTGAAAAACCGGCTTTGGGAACGGCGTAGCGTTTCAACGCACGATTAGTCTTGGCTGCCCAGATTGTCTTAAAAGCCCTCATCATTTTGCCTAGCTTACGCAGTGCTGAAGACCCGCTCTTCGACGGCACCGCCGGCATTCACGAGTTCTCGCCAAGCTATTGCGTTGATCTATATCATTTAACACGCAAACGGCAGCAGTTCGCGCTTGGTCAACGACGAGCCCCCTGCCCCGCAAGTTCTGAGTACTGACGGCCTGCTACCTTCTGTGAGAGATGGAAGGCGGTTCAGCCACTCCGAATTTGCAGCGAATAGTATTTTTTGTTCCGTGGAATTTTAAGAGGCCTCAGGCGGTGCTTTTTACATATAACACATGCACGGTGAGTGCCTTGACCAGCCCTTATGATGCGATTTCGCGTTGATCGCAAGTACTGTGTAGGTTCATTGCTGGCAGCTAACGCAGCTCAGGCGTTTTGGAGCTTTTGGCCACTACCGAATACGCGATTGGAAAAACCACGGTTCTGCTGCACCTCAGAGAGGATACGCCGGTTCTGTTTCTTGAGTTCTTCGACGGTCGCTTCGAGAGCTAGCAGTTTTCTATCCTGCTCACCTCCCCTACTCTCTTTGTCCGGGCGTTGGTCCGTCAGAAGCGCGGTCATTTTCTTACGTTTCGTCCTGCGCGTTCTTGAGCATCTCCCTCAGATGCTCGATCTGATCTGTCAATTGTTCGCGTTCTCTCTGGCGCTCCCGTTCGAGGTGTTCAAGTTTTTCCAGAAGGACGCCGTTGCCAGGTCCAGGGTTGTCGTTGAAACTCTCGGTATTCGCCATTTACGAGTGTTACCTTCTGACCCTTTTCTGTGACTCATCTCCTTGCCGTAAACACGTTCCAGTTCGGCGACCTGTATGTGGCGTTTCTTCTTGTCCGTCAACTTCGAACGACAAATGCCCTTTGGACATATCGGCATAAAGTGTTTTTCTTGTGACGCCGGCAATATCGGGGCGTCTGTGGGACTGACTTTCATGGCGTGTGCTTCTGTTTCTGGGTGGCGGGAAGAAACGTTGTTGATGAAGATCGGATCGGGCGCGGAATACGGGAGGCCATCTGCGCTCCCTGACCCGAACAGGGAAGCAAGGCGAACTATATTTGCACAGGTCAGCAAGAACAGGGCTCAGTGCAATTCGTGAGACGTTGAGCCGGTCAATGAGACCCGGACCGCATCAATCAAAACGTAGAGCAAATATGTAAACAAAACGCTTTCTTGCCGAGCCTCTTTGGACCTCGTGATAACGAATTCATCCGTCGCCCAAAAAAGAAAAGCTCCTCGTGGGGACCAATAGCCTTCTCAACCTAAGTCAGAACAGGGTCAGACTAACGTCTCAAACATTTATGTCAAGATTATTTTGCTTCCTATACCGCAAGTCGGCAGGACATACGCGGCGTCAATTGGCCGATGCGAATCGCGTGATTGCGTGTTCAGGAAACGCGCCGCACGCTGCGCGGCACTTATACGGCGGGCCAGAAGCCCATCGCGCATATGGTTTCGGCCTGGGCCGAGAGCAACAGTCTGGTTCTAGCCCAGCGCAAGGTGGACGAGAAGTCCAACGAGATTACCGCCATTCCGAAGCTGCTGGAAGCGCTGGAACTGAGCGGGACGGTGGTGACCATCGATGCCATGGGCTGTCAGCGCTCCATCGCCCGCCAGATCATCGAGAAGCAGGCCGGCTATGTGCTGGCGGTCAAAGAGAACCAAGGACACCTCTACGAAGAGATCCAAGACTCGTTCCGGATGCTGCCTACCGACGCCGTAGCCGAACAAGTCGATGGCGGTCACGGACGAGTCGAGCGCCGCACCTGCTCCGTCATCGCCGACTTGTCCTTGGTGGAGAAGGCTACCGAATGGGCGTCGTTACAGGGCCTGGTGCGTATTCAGGCGGAACGCTATCACAAGGCCACCGGCCAAAGCGAAAAACAAACGCGTTACTACATCACCAGCCTTCCGCCCGAGGCCGCGCGTCTGAACCACGTGATCCGCCAGCACTGGGGCATCGAAAACAAACTGCATTGGGTGCTCGATGTGGGCTTCGGCGAAGACCTGAGCCGCAAACGGCAAGGCCACACCGCGCAGAACTTCTCCCCGCTCAACCGCATCGCCCTCAACCTGCTCAAACAGGACAAATCCTCCCAACGCGGCATCAAAGACAAACGCCTCAAAGCAGGTTGGGACCACTCCTACCTGCTCAAAGTGCTGGGAGTTTAATATGCGTCGGCCCTGGCGTACCGCCCTGTACCGCCCTCCACGCGGTAGCGGCGAGTGCTGTGTTAAGATAAATTCCGCAATGAGCAAACAGGACACGGCGAACATTTATAGGCGTTTTATAGGGCGCTCCGTCAGAAACAGCCACTATATCCTGGACAGAGGATGCAATCGGTACGCTGTATGCGAAAGCTGCAAAGTCTGCTACAAGAGCTGACTTTCACGAAGTCCTGAGTTTTGAGCGTGGGGACGTAGTTCAGTTGGTTAGAACGACTCTGTACAAAGAAGTGGAAGACGACCACATTCCATTCTTCCGGGTGCGGAGTTCCATCCGCTTCGATCCGCATCAAGTGGCCGACTGGCTAGAAGGGAAAATGCCTTCGCACTCTGTCAGAGCACCAGACAGGCCCAATGCAGGTTTGCGCGCGTAAAATTGACACTTGTCATGCCGGCAGCGGCAGATCTATCTGCCTAGCCGGTGCGCGTTTTGGCGCAACTCTACGAAGGAAGGCCATCGCGAACTCGTCCGCGAATCGGGGATTGTCCTCGACTCGCATGATCAGGCAGGTATCAAAGCATAATGTCGCATCCGATAGCGGTTTTATGACGACACCTTCCTCATGAAATCGAAAACCGGCGGGCTTGAGAAATATAGCGATGCCTTCATGTTCGGAAACGAGGTGAACTGCCTGGTTTGCTGTCATCACGTCATGAGCATTCTTGGGATTGATCCCCTCGTACTGCGCAGTCTGCAAGATCGCGTCATGGATAATCGGATGGACATGCTTTGCGAGCAGAATCCACTCATCTGTGGCCAAATCTCGGAGAGCGATGTGCTGGTTACGCGCGGCGCGGTGGGTGTCGGGAAGCGCCACATGGAGAGATACCCGCGCAAACGGCACGGCAGTCATCTGAGCGTCCCGCACCGGAGCTGTGACGAGGGCGAAGTCTAGTTCGCCGACCAACACACCGTGAACTAAGTCCATGGCAGACCGAGTGACCAGTCGCACTTTTAGCTTTTGGTAGAGAGGTAGGCGTATCGCGAGCAGAGCCGAAATCCAGGCCCGATCGGCATAATGGGAATATCCAACCAGTAGGACATTTTCGACCCCTTGGTGAGCAGCATGGGCCAGGTGAATGGCCCTCTCTGTATGGAAGAGAGCAGCGCGAGCCTCTTTGACGAATACTTTCCCGGCCTCAGTGAGTTCCACTATCCGCCCCTTTTCCCGAACAAACAGATGAAGCCGATGCTGTTCCTCAAGTTCTGTGATCTGTTTGCTGAGCGCAGGTTGGCTGATTCCCAGTATTTGTGCAGCTCGCGTGAAGTTCAACTCTTCAGCCAAAACGACTGCGGCGTGCAAGTGGCGCGAGTCAACGTCGGGGAACACTGCTCCGAGCCTCGTTTAAGAATTTGGTGACACCAAGTGTTTCGTCGTGCCATTTGCACGTAAAGCGACGAGTGGTTATGGGCTTCGAACCCGGCTAGTTCTGTAAAGTTTCGTGAAGGGCAAAATAAAAATCGGAACCCTCGGCCGGAAAAGCCGCGCCAGACAGGGATTGTGTGGGAATGGACATCGAAGGGGGCGTCGCCTATCGAGTCGACTGATCGTTCGTCGCGTGCAATTCGACGATGGGATCGCGATATGGCGGGGGCTCGATGAGGATGTGATCGACGACGGGGCCAATTTCGAGGGTCTCCGTCGTCATCGGCACCGGCGCCGGGCATCTGCGACGTGCGGCGACAACCTTTTCACTGAGTTTGTACATGACATGGCAGGGCGGTGGGACGAGGCCGAAGGCCGGCTTGAGGCTGCTGGTTGGAGTGCGCCTGAAAGCCAGGAGTGAAATCGTTTCCCTTGGCTATTCCCGACGCGGTCGTACAATGCAGAGGCAAGCTACGGGTTGCTGGCTCCTCGTCGGAGCGAAGTTCGGCTCCAAGCGACCTCCCCACTCTTAATGAGGCGGAGGCCTTACTTTTCATTAGGAGAGGCAAATGGACACGTTGGATGCCAATACACGAAATGAGATTGAAAAGAAATGTGAAGAGATGCGGCGCCGGATTTTGGATGAACTGCGATCCCAGACGGAGACAGCCCTTAGTGATAGCGAGCGAAAAATTGTCGATGGTATCCAAAACGTTGTTTCGAGCGCTGTAGAGACAAAATACAGAGTTGTCATAGCCAGTATTGGATCGAATGCCAAAGGAAACGAGGGTTCTCGCACCTTCGAGATTCTCAAAGTGATTTTGCCAGTACTTCTGACGGTTGGGCTTGGATACTGGATATTCGTCTTGGAAAAAAGCATCGAGCAAAAACTCGAGGATCAAAAGCAGGATCTAGCCGCGCGCCTAACGTTAACGCAGCAGTATCAGAAACGAAAGGTCGAAATCTATGAACGGTGCTCCAACGATATGAGCAGTCTGCTTCAAGGATTAGAATTGTTGCTCATAGATCCGAACCAACAGAAAGCAGCGTCCGATTCTATTCACGCACTCTACGAGGACGCTCGGAACAATGCTCTTTACGTATCAGACGATCTCGCCAATCAGTTGAATACTGTCCGCAGTGACGCAATTACCGATCTCCAATTGGCGCGGGAGGGCACGCTCAAATTCGGAGTCGTAGAGAAAGATATCGCGCAGGCGGAACGGATAATGAAAAAAGAACTTTCGGACGTTAGGGCGCCGCTGACGACAACTCATTGAGAGAAGTCTGAAATGTAGTCAATGCTGCGGCGGTTGCTCTTGGTGGGCACGATCGGGATATTGGCGGGCACTGTCGCGCTCCTTTTCCACGAGCAATTTTTCTTCATCCTTGCTCGTGGTGCATACGGTTTTCTGACTTTTCGTACCGTATTCGCAGCTAAAGCAAACGCATTCTCCTTCCTTTGATAGAAATTGCACCGGTTCTTTGCAATCGCTCGCTTTTCCTGAACATTGTCCCGGAGTCGATTTACTGCCTGGACTTTGTTCTGCGTTTTGTGCGAGAGGGCCGGGGTTGAGGATCAAGAGCTGTAACGCCATTAGCAAAAATCCCACCGACCGTAAAATTGTCATAAGGTTTCCTCGTTGGCGCGAGGTTGCCACAACAGGATCAATTTCGCAAGGTGTTTGTTTGAAGTTTCCGGAAGTGTCAGAACAATCCAGAAAGACCTTACACTTGCCCTGCTTACCTATTACGTGACCCGGACCCTCTCGCGGCGGTTGCATTTTGAAAGCAATCGTCGTAAAGTACCGGTCGCGACAGAAGACTGGTTCTAAGTGGCATAAGTGAAACGGTCTCGGACAGAAACCTCGATTTAGAGCTCTTTTAAAGTAATATCTCGGAGGGCTTATGTTCTACACTCCGCCCGGGGATCTCAGAAACCGACTGGCGGCACGCCTCGCTGAAAAGACCGGCCTGTCGGAAGAGCAGGCCCACAAGTTTCTGGAAGCGCTCTCGAATCTGACACACGAAGAGGAGTCGGATGAAAGCCACCCACTTGGTAATGTTCGCGGACATACAATCAGCATTCCTTTAGTCGAGCGAGAGGATGGCACTATAACTGTTGACGCTTCCGGCTACTCCGCTTTGACTCCATTCACAAGACCGAAGCCAACGCCCAAACAAAAGCCTTCTGTCATTCCTCCTGATGCGCCCGTTAAGCCAAGCCGCCCACCCGGTCGTCCTCCGGGGGCGTATCCAGGTCCATCTGTGTTCGTCAAGGTCAATGATTGGCTGGGCGAGGACCTGGAGTTGGGAGAGGGGGCTTTGGAAAGGCTCCGCGAGGCCGTCCGAAAATCCGGCACTTCGGCATCTGGGGACCCGCTGGGTTTCACCTCCAGTGGTCGAGAAAAGTTTGAACAGAAGTAGAGGCACTCGATGGCTACCAATGCGCCACCCCCAATCCCGTCGGAGGGAGCCACATATCAAGACGTCTTAACCCGACTCGGAACAGTCAGTAGCCGTATTTCCGATCTCCTGCGAACGCTGGGCATCGGAACGGTTGTCTTCTGCTGGGGACTTTTCACTGCGGACAAGGGACTGGCGCAGGATGTCGGGGGGCGTCACCGCGTTTGGATTGTGATTACAGCCGCCATTGCAGTGCTGGGACTTCTGTTTGACTTGCTGCAGGCTGTAGTAGCGTACCTAGTCGCGGACCGTTTGCGCGTGAAGATGGAGCGGGACGATTTGGCAAAAGCGCCTTATCCTTATGACAGTATCCTTTATCGTTCGCAAACGTTCTTTTTCGCGGGCAAATCGATTCTCATGCCCTTGGCCACTGGATCGATCATCGTTTTACTATTCGTAATGGTTTGGAATTCACATACGTCTGTGCCCTCACTTCCAACGGCACCCGTGTGTTGCTGTCAAACCCAGCCTTGTGGCCCCTCTAAGTAAGTGATGCACAGGTTCGATTCCATGGAACAGGGTCACCTAGATGTTTGCGTTGTCGGTGGCGGCCCTGCAGGGTCGGTGACCGCCTTGCGTTTGGCACAACTCGGTCATCGAGTCGGCATTGTCGAACGAGCTTCTTTTCCGCGATCCCATGTTGGTGAATCCCTAACCAGCGGTGTTTGGACACTATTTGACGTGCTGGGGATGCGTGAGTCTTTTTTGAAGGAGGACTACATTCACTCAGACGAAACCCTTGTTCGATGGGACAAGCTTGAGACTGAGAGAATCGTGGGAGTCGAAAACAGCGCGGGGCTTATGGTCAATCGCGGGAAGTTTGACATGCTGTTGCTCAAGGCAGCAGAAACTGCGGGCGTCCGAATCGCCCAGCCAGCCCAGGCTTGCGTGGCAAGTTGGCACCATCCGGACTGGCAGCTGCAAATCAAAGTCGAAGGGGGGGTGCGAGACATTAGAGCGAACTACGTGATCGACGCCACCGGCCGGAGGTCGTTCATGCCAGGCGCACGCCGATCGAGTTCGCCTCCGACGCTGGCGCTGTGCGGCTATTTCCGAGCTCCCGGTCACCCGCAACCGACGCGCATCGAAGCAGTTTCCGATGGCTGGTGTTGGGGTGCATCGGTTCCCGGCGAACTGTTCAGTACGATGGTTTTTCTTGATCCCTACACCGTTCGGCGACGGCAACCGGGAGGATTGGAAGAGTTCTGGCGCTCGCAGATCGCAAAAGCAACTTTATTCGCTGATCTCTCTAGATTGCCTTTGGTTTACCCGGTTGTCGCTCTCGATGCAACGACAGCGTTTGCGACCGATCCCATTGGCCTGAACTTTCTCAGGGTCGGTGAGGCGAGCTTCAGCTTAGATCCGCTCTCTTCGACCGGAGTGGAAAAAGCCATGCAGACCGGCTTCATAGCGGCCATCGTTGTGCACACCATGATCGTCAGACCGGAACGCACGGAATTGTGCATGAGATTTTATCGTGAGCGTCAAAAAGAGACCGTGTCGGCTCACACTGCCTGGTCGTCGGAATTCTACGGCAAGGTCGTGCGTTATAGGGAGCGCACATTCTGGCGGGCCCGGTGCCGGGCGTCCATGGGCAGTGAGTCTTCGCCGCACTCCTTAGACTCTTCATTCAACGGCAAACCGTTCAGTATAACGACTCGGGTTCAGATATCGGACAAGGCTCAACTTGTCAAAGAGCCCTGTATTGTCGATGACGAAGTGTGCGAACGTATGGCGTTGTTGCACCCAATTCTCGATCGCCCCGTCGCCTTTGTTGATCGGGTTGAACTGGAGAAATTGTTGACGATGGTTCCGCAGAACGTGGAATTCGGGACATTACTGCACCTATGGTCAACTAGAGTCTCGCTTCAACAAGCCACTAAAATTGCCGGCTGGCTAATCAAGAATCGGATCCTTGAGTCGATGCCGTGAAAAGACCACGTGCCTCGAAGTCTTTTTTGGATTCAGAAGGCGGGAACATAACCGATTTCAGTTAAGGTTGCGGAGTGGGCAATTCGACTGGATAGCGATCAGAGCCATTGCTTCCAAACCAGTCAGGTCGAAGCCTTGAGATCCGGTCGTAGGCTTGTAGCGAGTAGTGCAGCCATCCACGTATAAAGTCACAGGCGGTCCTTCCTCGCGCGATGACCTCGTGATGGCATCCTCCGCCACAGAGATATCGCGCCCAGCATTCTCTACATGGCGATTGAAAATGGACGTGGCGCGCTGCCAGCCACATATTCTGGTTTTCCCGGTCTATTCCTTGATCGAGATGACCCATTTGCCCTTCTTGATCGCCTACGAACCGGTGGCACGCCGCGAGATCACCATCCGCGGAAACGCCCAGATATCCCGCTCCCGCGCCGCAGGGATAAGGCCGGTGAGTTCCACGGTGAATTTCCTTGAGTGCATTGACGATGTTCGTGAAGGCGTAACGTTGGCCGCGAATCACGCGGCGTTCGAATTCAATACCGCACTCAATCATGGAATCAAGGAAGCAGCGAACGTCGCCGCTCTGTAATTCGCCACGTCCGGTTGGCGATCTCAGGACCGGCGAAAAACCAACCGAGTGAAAATTCATGCCGAGGAAGAATTCGAGGCTCTCCCGTAGGCGGAGATTTCCCGGGGTGACCGTTGCGCGAACGGAAACCTGCATCTTTCGCTGCCGTTCGAGCAAAGGGCGGACGCGGTCCAGAATGCGATCAAAGCTGCCGCTTCCATTTTTGAATGGGCGCTGCCGGTCGTGGTCTTCGCGTAGACCATCGAGGCTGATTGTAACTGCGAAACCGTGCCGTTCGAAGAAATCGGCGTCGTCTTCCCTCAACAACGTTCCGTTGGTCGTAATGGAGAAACCGACCTGGACACCCCGCCCGGCGGCCTGCGAGACGGCATGCTCGGTGGCGTCACGCAAGACCTCGCGGTTGGTGAGCGGTTCACCGCCTAAGAACGCTACGTTCACCCGATCGCCCGCTTGAGCTGCGGCGGCTAAAAGTTCAACCGCCTTCCGGGCCGTCTGCCGCGTCATGTTCTTCGCCGGCCCGCCGAAATCTCCTTCGGAAGCGTAGCAATAAGTGCAGCCGAGGTTGCATTTCTGCGCAACCGCCAACGAAATCGCTCGCAATGGTGGAGAGGTAACGGGCGTGTCATCGATCACTGGCGGCAACAATAATCCCAGGCTTTCCAGCACTTGCTCCACGGCGCTTTCGCCAAGCGACACGGCCGCTTCCAATCGGCTGATCACCTCGTCGTCCGCATCGTAGACGCGGCTGCCGTTGACCACGAACAGCTGATTGTGGTGCCCGAGTTTCTGCCAATGCGCGTGACGAGACCGTGGGCGGGAGGGCGCCAATGGTACTTCGCCCGCGTAAGGAGGCGTGGCCGGCGAAATCGCAATAAGCATGGGTGTCGTCAATCTTCAGCCTTCCTGGGCATCCCGACCCTTGACCTCGAACTTGAGCAGTTTTTCCCACTCTTTGAAGAGCTCTTCATAGCTGATCATGCGACCGTCGACACGGTCATCCAAAACGTAATCGCCGGAACGCTCTCTCGACATCCAATTATCCCCATGACTGACACCATCCGCGCCAGCTTCTACGTTTACGTAGTCGGGGCGCGTCGCTGGCCAATAGTAGCAAGCACATTCGCGATAGTCGTGCTGCCAGGGAGAGCAAAGTCCTTGGGTCAGTTCGCCCGGCCTTAACGCTTCCAGGGAAGGCGCGACAGAATTTTCCAACATCTGGCGGACTGTCAATTCGACCTCAATGGTCTGGGTGCTGTCTGACGGAAGCGCAATGGGCTTATCCTGAATGTCCGCCGTGAATACGCATTTTGCTTTCTGGCCCTGCCGCTGGAGGACAAAGGCTAACGAGTTGGACCATTCCATGGTTACTACGCCGGCATCGGCAGAGATGACCAGCCCATCGTCCCCTCCACCGGGAGTGACCGGGCCCGAAACGTTCGCTAGAATGTCTCTCCCGTCTACTTTGAGCAATCGGTGATGTTTGAGTCCATCGTACTTAGGGCCCTCCACGTCGATGACATAGTTGTCCCATTCTTCAAGGACAATGCCAATAAATGCACGCCGCCAGAATTGCTTGAAGTCGTACTCGAGACCCGGAAAACAATTTGAGATGGCTGTGTTCGGCAGGGTGGTGGCGGGATTGCCCCTTGCACGATGGAGGATTTGCGCCATTTGATTTCGCGGCTCAGCCTTCATTCTTAACTCCTAATTCTTTGGCATCTACTCAAAGATACCTAGCGTGCTGGCTTTAACGATCTTGCTGATCTGGCGACGCGTCAGGGCGAGGGCCCGGCCGTCCGCCCCACGTAACATGGGCGGCATTTTCCTCCGGCCTTTGTCAGAAAGATCGCCGATTTCTTCGGGACGACGAAGGACTGACGCGAACCAAGGCGCGGACCCACTCCTCAGTGCAGCATAGACTCGCTCGTGCAGAGCGCGAACGGCGAGATTGTCGGCCAGGGACGTGGCCATGATGGGGGCATATAAGCGACCATAGTTACCTGTATCCTGCGTGACCAATGTGTGCGCAATGTTCGATCGCCCGTCGATAACATTGCCATTCATCACGCGGGTATTCATCAGGCGTACCGTCTCCAGAGCTCTGCGGCCGCGCTGATCCAAGCGTGGGAGCGAAGGACTGAATCACTGCCCAGCGTGAGTTCCACCGACACCGGGCCGTCGCACACATCATCTAGGTAGCCCCGACAGAACTGCTGATTAAAGCCCTCATAGATATCGCTCGGATTCGTAATTAAAGGGCTCGATTGGTCCGCAAAGAATCCCCTCCATTTCCCCCGAGTGTCGTCATAAACAATGCGCTTTCCTTCGGGGTCATCGGCGAAGACTGGATCGGGAATGGGTTTTTTCGTTACGGGATCCATTTGGTTCAAATAGCGTGAGGCCCCGTAGACTTTTCCGGTGGCAGGAGTGAAACGAAACCGGATCTCCTGAAATTCTTTGGTCGGCTTGATGTAGCGGACGCTCCCAAAAGGGATCGCCTTAGCCTTCAGAAAGTTCTCACTGCCGCCTCGAAGTTCGTGGATGTCGTGGTCATTGAAACCTTCCACTGACGCCAGCACTTTGTCGTGCTCATCTCCAGTCTGGCGAAAGACTTTCAAGTTTCCGACTTCGACTGTCCAGCGAACGGCCTCCGGCCCCAAACCCGCGGCGTTCAGCACGTCGAGAGTCAGGGGTTCCCATGTGCGTTCTGCTGTTTCAGCATAGACTTCGAGAAATGGACAGACCGGCCTGATTCCAAGCTCGTCTCTGAACCGCAGATGGCCTGGCTTCGGAGTGTGCTTGCCGACCACAGCGCCAGAGACCGGGTCCACTTCCAGGGTTTCTTGCGGCACAATGTGTTGAAAGTCAAGCGGTGCATCTTTCGAAACTTCCAAGTCGAACGCTTCCAGCGGTATGGGCGATGAGCCGAACCGCGCGATGGCAAATGGAGGAAGGATGCGAAGGTTTCGGATTGGCATGGGAGTTCTCACTTCGAACTAAATTTGATCATCTGGACACCGGACCTCGCTGGAGTGACGGGCCAAAATGGTTTCGATGGAATTAGACGTCTGATCGTCGACCGCTTTGAGCGACAAGAAGTAAGGCCGCTGCCGGTCCCCCTCCAGGCACAATAGCTGTTCAGCCAACTCCGTGGAGCTTTCAAGCAGATCCAAATGAAGCCGCCACCGATCTTCCACACCGACCGGCAGCTTTAACGTGTAGGGCACTTGAAACGGCGGCCCCGCCATCCGTTCTTTGTCCTTGGGCCCTAGCGGCGTTTGCACAAGAATTTGCGCGATTGCCCGAATGTTGTACATCTCCCCGAAAGTCGCGTGGATCAGTAACCCACGTGGCGTCGACTGGCTGACCATTGCAAGATTGCTGGGGTATTCGAAACAATGCAGGAGATTGGTCAAAAGCAATCGGTAGCGGACGTTAAACAGATGTCCCCAGAGCATGGCGGCCGGGTCAGTAATCGGGGTCCCATTTTGGTTCACTGCCGCATCGCCGCCATTCGGGTCCGTTGTCACATACGGATTATTCGGTACGTTGCGTGTAGGGACCCAAGTTTCATCCTTCGGGAACTGCCGGAATATCTTCAAGAAGCGAGCAAAATGCGATGGCGCAGTGTCGCTATCGCTCGTGTTCGCCTCTCCTTGGGTAGCCACTGCCTGAAGCGCCGCCACCGCATCGGTCCGAGCGACGACTGGCGTGATAATCAGATTGGGCGTACCTCGCATGGATCCGCCTGTGAGGTTGCCACGGGCGCCGGCCTTGTAGCCTCGCCCCCACTCATCCCAATTCGCCTGGAAGGGAAACGTTGACCCACGAAAGTCTGAATCCTTGATCGCGTCTGGCGTATTCAGCAACTCTTCGATTAGGCTGTACAGCGCCCCTACGCGATGGACGGGCTCATTCTCCCCCACCTCCTCTTGCGCCAGACGCCTGATCTCGTTCGCCTCCTCTCCGTGCCAATCCTCAGGAGCTGGCGATTCCGCGAAAACATACTTTGCAAGAGACTTTCGCGTCAGCGGCTGGAGTTGGAAACGAAACGGATAGAAGTCTGAATCCCACGGATAATCCTCTCGGTCTAAATTGAGGGGCCCGCCCAGGCAGCGAAGAAGGTTTTGCACTGTCAGTAAATGGCCCATTTCCTCCTTGGCTATGCCAAGGATCGTCTCTTGCCATTGCGACACTTCTGCCCTTCGCTCAACGGGAACGAGGGGACCACCCAACGAGAACGCCGCATACAGATATTCGATCATCAACGCGTGCTCGATTTCCGCTGCCACGCTCAAGAGCAGGATGATGTATTGATGGGCGGTGAACTCTGCCGGAATCGCAATTGATTTCTGTTGGCTGGCCGGACCCGCAGTCTTGGCGCGCAATACCCTTAAGGCTTCGCCTTCGACCGGCCTCGCGCCCAGCAAAGAGCCTAGGTGGCGACGAATTTTGTCCCGCATAAATCTCCTTACCGTTGAGGCGACACTATTAGTTCAGCAATGCCTCGCGCAAATCAAATCGCTTCCAAGGAATTGAGCAAGATTACTCCGTCGGGGACTCCCCAGCCGGTGACCGCGTCAAAGCCCACTCCCGCCTTATAGCCGCGGCCCGGTTGAGGATTGGAAGTGTTGTTGCCTGACGTGATATCGCGCGATGCGACCTGGCCGATCGGCTTTCCGTTGGCAGAGTTTTGATATAGCAGCGGAGTCAGAAAGCGCTGCCTTTTGCCAAGCGAGAGTTTCGCGTTGATACGAGCGACCAGGGCCGCCCAGAGGGGTGCCGAGGCACTTGTGCCACCATTCGGGTGCGGCTCGCCGACGAAAATCAGATCGTACAAAGGCTGTCCCGCCAACGCAGATATGTCCGGCACCACGCGACCATCGATACTTCCAGTGTTGAGCGATTTAACGTGAACGTCCTGCCAAGCCGGCCTATCGAATTTCATGCTAACCCCGCCGCCTGTTGAACCGCCTCCATTGTCAGTGCGTCGGCCCGGCGCTTCCCACCAGGTAACCACCTCCACGGACGCGCCAGTCTGCTCTAACATTGTTCCTCCAACGCTCAGAACGAACGGACTGGAACCAGGAAAATCGACGTGGGCCTTGCCGTCATCCAGTTGGTCACCCGACCCGTCGTCTCCTGAAGCGGCACAAATCGTGATACCCAGCAAACGTGCGGCGTTCAGCCGGTCGCTAATCGTAGAGATTGCGCTGGCCGACCAGCCCGAGTCCTCTTCCGCCAACCCCCAACTGCACGAAAGCACGACGGGCTGTGCGGCGATCACTTCGTTGAGGAGATCGATCCAGCCCTGCTCATCAAAAGTGGAGAAATAAACCGAAATATTTGCCGCGGGGCAGAGGCCGGCAACGACCTCGACATCGAGCATAACTTCGGTAGCGTCCCCCAAGACCATTTTGCGTTGCTGAAGCGGAAGCGCGAGAGCCTGTTGCAGGGTGTACGCTGGAGCGTCCACTGCGATCGCCCGGACGTTGGGGGCGGTGCGCTGAAACTTGCCGCAGTAAGCGCTGGTATCGTCTGCGAAATAGCCGCCCCCGAATTCAGCGATGGCAATGCTTTGACCGGCCGCGTCGCCCGGGGGGAAGTTGTAACGGTTCTCAAGGTCTGCAGGGGACAGAGGCGAGAGGGCCGGAGCGGCCTTTGTGGAATGCGATTTACGCCGCGCCATGCGTCGCTCATCAATCCCGAAAACGCCTGTCACAAGTCCCCTAAGTTCCTGGGGGATCTGAAGCGTTCCTTGGCGTCCGCGGTACTCGCCCATTTGCCGGGCCGACCGGACTATTGCCATGTCAGGCTTGAAAGCGGCCTCCACTGCTTTGGCGGTTCCAACAACACGCATGCTCCGGGTGGCCAGTGATACACTTTCCACCTTAAGGCCAAACTTCTTAAGAACGTTGGCCACCTTGTCGGCGTCCGCCTTATTAGCGCCGTACTGTCCCGATAGCTGGTCGGGCGTAAGTGTCTGGCCAACATACTTGTCGGCGGCAGGAAGTGTCGGTCCCGCTAGGGCGATAGTCAGATCGATTTGTTCCTTGGGATCTACACTGCGGACCCGAACGGCGTTCGCGTCTTTCGGGCGCTTACTTCCGGGTAGAACCACATGCGTCTTGTCCTTTTTCATAAGTTCCCTGCCTCGGAGATCTCGCCAAAATTAGATTCGAGCATTTTTGACTAGTCAGTATCCGAGATATATGTCTTCCGGTTGCCACGGCGCACTCTGCAAAGGAAAGCACTCTCGCAACACTCCGACGAAAGTGACAACCGCAGGAATGTCTTGGTTCAGGTGCGGACTCTTGCTCGTCGCGGCCCTTAGACCTGCTTGAAAGACAGTTTGTTCATGTGCAATTAACATTGACATTTGGGTTCCTGTCTTGCTCAAAAGTGCAAGCTGACATCCCGGAACGGAGATGCCTGTGCCCGCTGCGCGTCTACGCGGTGCGTATTTGTTCCTAAGTTATCCCAGGGAAGCAGCGAGAGGACACCCCCTCGGATCAAGAAGTTGTGGCTTCTCAAATGACCGACTCGCTGTTGCCGAACACTCTAAAACTAAGCGCAGCCACTGTCAAGAGAGCCCTGATGGATTCCTGAAGGAATGATTACGCCTCGAAGTATCCGTCAGCGCAACAAGCCGGATGGCGACGACGGCTGACTAAGCATAGCGATTGTTTGGATTTCGTAACAAAACTCTCCTTCTCGTTGACACCGTTCCGTCTTATGGCAAAAACCGATCTCTTTCCCTAGGACGGTTATTTAACTCGTTTACCAATCTGTGCGAGTCACGGTCCGCAGTGTGTCGAGGCGGATTGCATCTCAGCCATCTCAGAAATCACATATACTCAGGCAGCTATGAAAGGTGCCGCATGGCTGTTCACCAGATCCATTGTGTTCGTATTCGTAGGAGCCCATGGAGTTCAGACGTTCTATCCAACCGGACTCGGGAATACGATTACTCGAACTCGATGCGCGCCGAATACGGCGACTGTCGCAGGTCGTCAAGGATGACGTTCTTGATCTCCACATCGATATACGGCAAGCTGCTGTCTTTGAC
>WNFI01042512.1_pt1 | contig 34710 bp, 36 predicted proteins | sample 5400471 | NCBI WGS metagenome assembly WNFI01 (sample SAMN13153348, study PRJNA577476) | soil metagenome | isolation source: 100 cm saprolite on Douglas fir-dominated hillslope | place: USA:California | collected 2013-09-17 | reverse complement strand
CTCGACATGGTGCGCTCGGTGCTGCCCGAGGGCGTGCGCTGCATCTATATCCGCCAGTCCGAGCCGCTCGGCCTGGGCCACGCGGTTTTGTGCGCGCAGCCGGTCGTCGGCGACGACGCGTTCGCGGTGATCCTCGCCGACGACCTGATGGACTCGCAGCCTCCCGCCATGGCGCGCATGGCGCAGGTTTTTTCGCGCGAAGGCGCCTCGCTCCTCGGCGTCGAGGAAGTGCCCCGGGACCAGACGCAAAGCTACGGTATCGTCACCGTCGAGCGCATGGACGGTGACATCGCCCGCATCCACAGCATCGTGGAAAAGCCCAAGCCGGCCGAGGCACCGTCGACTCTCGCGGTCATCGGCCGCTATGTGCTGACGCCGCGCATTTTCGAGCTGCTCGGCGAACTCACGCCCGGCGCGGGAGGTGAAATCCAGCTCACCGACGCCATCTCGCAGCTTCTGTCCCACGAGCGCGTGCTCGCCGTGCGCCTGCCGGGCCGGCGCTTCGACTGCGGCTCGAAGCTGGGTTACCTCCAGGCCACCGTGGAATACGGCGTGCGCCACCCCGAAGTCGGCCAGGATTTCGCGCGCTTCCTGAAGACGCGCTAGACTGAATCCATGCCCGACGTGGAGAAGGCCTGGGCCTTTCTGCGCAATTCGGACCCGGTGTCGAGCGCCGCAGAGGTCCAGGCCGCCATCCGCCGCGTCGCGATCGAGATCGAGAGCAAGCTTGCCGAGAGCTACCCGCTGGTGCTCGCGGTGATGGGGGGGGCGGTGGTTTTCGCCGGGCAGATCCTGCCGCTGCTTCGCTTTCCGCTCGATTTCGACTATCTCCACGCCTCGCGTTACGGCACGGCGACCGCCGGCGGCGGCATCCAGTGGCGGGGCGGCTCGCCCGAAGGCCTCGAGGGGCGTACCGTGCTCGTGCTGGACGACATCCTGGACGGCGGCCAGACCATGAACGCGATCCGCGAGCGGCTGAGCTCGCAGGGCGCCCGGGCTTTCCACTGCGCGGTGCTGGTCGAGAAAACGCTGCCGCGTCCCAAGCCGATCACGCCGGATTTCGTCGGCCTGCGGATCGCGGACCGCTTCGTGTTCGGCTGCGGCATGGATGCGAAAGGATACTGGCGCAACCTGCCGGAGATCCGCGCCATGAAGGAAGGTTGAATCCGGTGCTGGCCGTCATCGGCGGCAGCGGCCTCGCGCAGCTCGGAAACCTCGAGGTCAGACGCCGCGAGGTGGCACGCACGCCCTACGGCGAGCCTTCCGGCGCGCTCACGTTCGGCTGCATCGCCGATTGCGACGTGGTATTCCTGGCGCGCCACGGCGACGGCCACTGCATCGCGCCGCACGAGGTCAACTACCGCGCCAACCTGTGGGCGCTCAAGGACGCGGGCGCAGGCGAGGTCGTCGCGGTGGCATCGGTAGGCGCCATCTGCAAGGACCTGGAGCCGGGCGCGCTGCTGCTGCCGCATCAGGTCATCGACTATACCTGGGGCCGGCGCTCGACCTATTTCGAGGGACAAGGAGCGCCGGTGAATCACATCGATTTCACAGAGCCGTATGCGCGCGAACTTCGTTCGCGGCTGTTGAACGCGGCGCTCGCCTGCGGCGAGCACATGGTCGACGGCGGCGTCTACGCCGCGACCCAGGGTCCCCGGCTCGAGACCGCGGCGGAAATCGACCGGCTCGAGCGCGACGGCGCCGACGTGGTCGGCATGACCGGCATGCCCGAGGCCGCGCTGGCGCGCGAGCTCGGCCTCCAATACGCCGCCATCAGCGTGGTGGCGAACTATGCGGCCGGGCGCGGCGACAGTCGGCGGGCGGTGCCGCTCGATCGCATCGGTGCGGTGCTGGAGGAAGCGATGGGGCGGGTGCGAAAAATCATCGACAGGCTTTGCCGCGAATGATCCGCGAGGTATTGCGAATGGGAGACCCGCGGTTGTGGCAGGTTTCCGTCCCAGTGGAAAAGTTCGGGACACCGGAGCTGGCGGATTTGCTGCAAGACCTGCGCGACAGCATGGCGCATCTGAATGGAGCGGGCTTGGCCGCGCCGCAGATCGGCGTCGGATTGCGCGTCGTCATTTTCGGCGTTCATGCCAACCCGCGCTACCCGGACGCGGAAGAAGTGCCCGATACCGTGCTGATCAACCCGGTGCTCGAGCCGCTCTCGGCCGAAGTGGAGGAAGGCTGGGAAGGGTGCCTCTCCGTGCCGGGCATGCGCGGCTGGGTGCCGCGCTGGCACACGCTGCGCTACAGGGGGTTTGACCAAAATGGAAACTTTTTTGAACGCGAGGTGGACGGATTCCACGCCCGGGTGGTGCAGCACGAATGCGACCATCTCGACGGCATCCTCTACCCGATGCGGATCCGTGACTTCACCCGCTTTGGCTTCAATGAGGCGCTGTTTCCGGGACAGCAGCTGCCTGCTGAAGAGTAAGGTCCTTGAGCAGATCCTGCTCCAGCTGCAGCACGGTCTTGGGGTGCGCGAGGGCCTCGCCCGAGACCAGAAACACGTCTTCCGCGCGATCACCGAGGGTGTTGATCCGGGCCGTCTGCAGATTGACGTGGTAGCGCGCCAGGATGCGTGCGACCCCATAGAGCAGACCTGGCCGGTCGCTCGCCACGATCGACAGCACGTGGTACGCGCCGCGCTCGTCCGGGCGGATGTCGACCACCGGCGAGATCGGAAAGTGGCGTACGCGGCGCGACACGCGGCCGCCGCGCGGCGGCGGCAGCGGCGCCTGCGACTGCACTTCGTCCGCGAGTTCGGCTTCGATCATGCTGATCAAATCGCGGTAATGCGACCCGCGGCCCTGGCCCATGACGGCGAACGTGTCGAGCGCATAGCCATTGCGCGTGGTGTGGACCTTCGCCTCGGCAATGTTGAAGCCGGCGCGCTCGAAGTAGCCCGAGATGCGGGCGAACAGCGCTTCCCGGTCGCGTGTGTAGATCATCACCTGCAGGCCTTCGCCAAAGGGCGCAAGGCGGGCCTTGACGACCGGCCGCTCGGTCTCCACGCGGTAGTGAAGATTGCGCGTATGCCAGGCGATCTCCTGCGCGTCATGCCGAAGGAAATAGGTAATGTCGAGCTGCGCCCACAACCGGTCCTTGACGTTGTCGGACAGCGCGTAAAGCCGCAGCAACCGCGCCGCTTCCGCCTGCTTCTCGGCCAGGGCGGCGTCCCTGGCGAGTGGCTCACCCGTGAGCACTCGCCGGGTGGCTCGAAATAGGTCCTCCAGCAGCTTGGCCTTCCACGCATTCCAGACCTTCGGGCTGGTGCCGCGTATGTCGGCGACGGTAAGAATATAGAGCGCCACCAGGCGCCGCTCGCTGCCGACCCGCTCGGCAAACGCACGCACCACCTCGGGATCGTGTACGTCCTGCTTCTGCGCCACGCTCGACATCGCGAGGTGGTGCTCGACCAGGAAGGCGACGAGATCCATGTCCTGGGAGGAAAGTCCGTGCGTGCGGCAGAAGCGGCGCACGTCCTGGGCGCCGAGCTCGGAATGATCTGCGCCTCGTCCTTTGGCGATGTCGTGGTACAGCGCCGCCACATAGAGCAGCCAGCGCCGCTCGAACCCGCTCATGAGCTCGCTGCAAAGGGGAAATTCGTGCGCCAGCTCGGGCATGGTGAAGCGGCGCAGGTTCCTGATCACCATCAGGATGTGCTGGTCGACCGTATAGACGTGGAACAGGTCGTGCTGCATCTGCCCGACGATGCGGCCGAACTCCGGCAGGTAGCGGCCCAGGATGCCGTACTGGTTCATGCGCCGGAACTCGTGCACGATGCCGCGCGGCTGCTGCAGGATATGCAGGAACAGCAGCCGTGCGCGCGGATCGCGGCGGAATTTCGCATCGATGCGCCGCCGCGCGCGCCATAGTGCGCGCAGCGTCGGCGCGGTCATGCCGCGCAGCTCCGGGTGCTGCATCATCAGCAGGAAGCTCTCGAGGATGCTGGTCGGTTCCCGCTCGAACAGCTCTTCGTCGACGATTTCCAGCAGCTCGCCGCGCACCCGGAAGCGCTCGTTCAGCCTGCGGGGCGCGTGCTCCGGCTCGGGCAGCAGGCGCGCTTCGAGGTTCTGCAGCAGGATCGTGTTCAGCTGCGTCACCGCTTTCGCCGTGCGGTAATAACCCTGCATCATCGCCTCGCTCGCCCGGCGATGGGGCGTATCTTCGTAGCCGAGCTGAGCGGCTAGCGCGGCCTGAAAGTCGAACACGATACGGTCCTCGCGCCGACCGGCGAGGTAGTGCAGCCGGATTCTCAGGTCCTGCAGCAGCGCCTCGTGGCGCTCGAGCTGGCGGGCTTCCTCGCGCTCGATCAGGCCGTGCGCCACTAGGTCGGTCCAGCGATTACCGATCCCGGAGGCGCGGCCGATCCATTGGATGACCTGCAGATCGCGCATCCCGCCCGGAGCCTCCTTCAAATTGGGCTCGAGCGAGTAGGGCGAGTCCTGATGCTTCGCGTGGCGCTGTTCTTGCTCGAGCTTCTTGGCCTTCAGGAAAGACGCCGGATCCGCGCCGAGCGCCGCCTGCAGGGCGTCGAACAGGCGCCGGCTCCCGGCGAGGAAACGGGATTCGAGCAAGGCCGTGTTGACGGTGATGTCGCTTGCCGCGGCCTGGACGCAATCGGGGACGGTACGCACGCTGTGGCCAATCTCGAGCCCGATGTCCCAGAACGTGCGGATCAGCCGTTCCAGGCGCTCCTGCTCTGCGGCGCGCGGCTCGCCCGGCAGAAGAACCAGGAGGTCGATGTCCGAGCACGGATAAAGCTCGCCCCGCCCATAGCCGCCGGTCGCCACCAGTGCGGCATCGGCGGACATGCCGGCGTGCTGCCAGAGAAGCTTCACCGTGCGGTCGATCAGCTGTGCGTGCTGCCGCAGCATCGCGCGCGGGTTGGGCCGCTTCAGATACGCTTCGCGCAGCGCCGCGCGCTCAGCGATCAGCTCGTTTTTACTGGGCAATGGCCGGCGGCGGCTGGCTGCCCGCCGAGCGCGTCAGCACTTCGTGACCCGACGACGTCACCAGCACGGTGTGCTCCCATTGCGCCGACAGACTGTGGTCCTTGGTCACGATGGTCCAGCCGTCGGCCAGCTCGCGGATCCCCGGCTTGCCAGCATTGATCATCGGCTCGATGGTGAAGATCATGCCCGGTTCCAACGGGAGCCCGGTCGCGGGCTTCCCGTAATGCAGGACCTGCGGCTCCTCATGGAACTTGCGGCCGATTCCATGGCCGCAGAACTCGCGCACCACCGAGTAGCCGTGCTTCTCGGCGTGCTGCTGGATGGCGGCGCCGACATCGCCAAGGCGGGCGCCGGGCCGCACCCGGCGGATGCCGATCCACATGCACTCGTACGTGACCTCCACCAGCCTGCGCGCCTGGATGCTCGGCTCGCCGACGAAGAACATGCGGCTGCAGTCGCCATGAAAGCCGTCCTTGATGACGGTCACGTCGATATTCAGGATGTCCCCCGGCTTCAGCAGCCGGTCGCCCGGCACGCCGTGGCAAACCTGGTGATTGACGGAGGTGCAGATCGACTTCGGAAACGGGCGGTAGCCCGGCGGCGCATAGTTCAGCGGCGCAGGAACGGTGTGCTGCACGTCGATCATGTAACCGTGGCAAAGGTCATTCAGCTTCCCGGTGGTGATGCCGGGACGCACGTGCGGCGTAATGAAATCGAGCACCTCGGAGGCGAGCCGACCCGCGACACGCATACGCTCAATCTCTTCCGGGCCCTTCAGGACTACGGCCATTGATCGCTGATTATGCTAGAATTTCGGGCTGACTTGGGCTGCTTTCAAGTCAAATTTTCCGCCCGATCGAATGGGGTGCCCCGCGAGGGTTCTTGAATCGGGCGCAGACCCTAACCCTAGGAGCGATATCGTGTCGGTAACGATGCGTCAAATGCTGGAAGCCGGCGTCCATTTCGGACATCAGACCCGGTACTGGAACCCGAAGATGGCGCCGTATATCTTCGGCCACCGCAACAAGATTCACATCATCAATCTCGAGCGCACCCTGGCGATGTACCAGGAAGCGCTCAGGTTCGCGCGCCAGCTGGCCGCCAACAGGGGGACGCTCCTGTTCGTTGGCACCAAGCGGCAGGCGCGCGACATCTTGCGCGAGGAGGCCCAGCGCTGCGCGATGCCGTACGTCGACCATCGCTGGCTCGGCGGCATGCTGACCAACTTCAAGACGGTCAAGCAGTCCATCAAGCGCCTCAAGGAGATGGAACAGATGGCGCAGGACGGCAGCTTCGAGCGCATCTCGAAGAAAGAGGCGCTCGGGCTGCAGCGCGAGCTGGCGAAACTGCAGCGCTCGCTCGGCGGCATCAAGGAACTCGCCAGCCTGCCCGACGCCCTTTTCGTCATCGACGTCGGCTACCAGAAGGGCGCCGTGGCCGAGGCCAACAAGCTCGGCGTCCCGGTGATCGGCGTGGTCGACACGAACCACAACCCCGAGGGCATCGACTACGTGATCCCCGGCAACGACGACTCGAGCCGCGCGATTCGGCTCTACGCGCGCGGCATCGCGGACGCCGTGCTCGAAGGGCGCACGCAATCGCTCGAGGAGGTCGTCGCCGCCTCGCGCGACGAGTTCGTCGAGGTGGAGGAAGGCGAGGGCGCCGAATAGGCGCTCGCCGTGTGAACGAAAAAGGGGCCGAGCGCCCCTTTTTTTCAACCTGGATTGTGCAAGGAGCAAGGCATGACGGAAATCAGTGCAGGCATGGTCAAGGAGCTTCGCGAGATGACCGGCCTGGGCATGATGGAATGCAAGAAGGCGCTGGCCGAGGCGGGCGGCGACCTGAGGAAGGCCGAGGAGCTGCTGCGCATCAAAAGCGGCGCCAAGGCGAGCAAGGCCGCGGGCCGCGTCGCGGCCGAGGGCGTCATCGGCGCCTACCTGTCGCCCGACGCGAAGCTAGGCGCCCTCGTCGAGCTCAACTGCGAAACCGATTTCGTGGCGAAGAACGACGAATTCCTCGCCTTCGCGCAGTCGCTAGCCGAGACCGTCGCGACGCAAAATCCCAAGGATCTGGCGGAGCTCGCGTCACAGAAAACCGAGCAGCGACGCCAGGCGCTGGTGCAGAAGATCGGCGAGAACATCTCGATCCGCCGCTTGCGCCGCCTGCCGGCGAAGGGGCGACTGGCGCTTTACCTGCACGGCACGAAGATCGGCGTGCTGGTCGATTTCGAGGGTGCCGATGAAGTGGGCAAGGACCTTGCGATGCACATTGCGTTCGCGAAGCCAGCCTACCTGGCGAAGACCGAGGTTCCGGCGGACATCGTCTCGAGGGAACGCGATATCCAGGCTGCGCGCGCCAAGGAGTCGGGCAAGCCGGCCGCAATCGCCGCCAAGATGGTCGAAGGCGCGGTCAACAAGTTTCTGGGCGAAATCACGCTGCTCGGCCAGCCCTTCATCAAGGACGACAAGCAATCGATCGAGAAAATGCTCGCCGCCAGGAAAGCCAGGGTTAACGGATATGCTTTTCTCGTCGTTGGCGAAGGGATTGCAAAGAACGTTCACTAGAGCGACGCGCCCTTGACGCCGAAGTACAAGCGCATCCTTCTCAAGCTGTCGGGCGAAGCCCTGATGGGGGACGATCCGTTCGGCATCAACCGGCAGACCATCGAGACGATCGTCGCCGAGGTGGCGCAGGTGGCGCGGCTCGGGGTCGAAATCGGCGTGGTGATCGGCGGCGGCAACATTTTCCGGGGGCTGGCGCCCGGCGCGGCCGGCATGGATCGCGCGACCGCGGATTACATGGGGATGCTGGCCACCGTCATGAACGCCCTCGCGCTGCAGGACGCCATGCGCCAGGCGGGAATTGCCAGCCGGGTGCAGTCGGCGCTCAACATCGAGCAGGTGGTCGAACCCTATATCCGCGGCAAGGCCATCCGCTATCTGGAGGAGGGCAAGATCGTGATCTTCGCCGCCGGCACCGGCAACCCGTTCTTCACCACCGATACCGCGGCCGCCCTGCGCGGCAGCGAGGTCGGGGCCGAGATCGTGATCAAGGCGACGAAGGTCGACGGGGTCTATACGGCGGACCCGCAGCGCGACCCCCGCGCCCAGCGCTACTCCCGCATCAGCTTCGACGAGGCGATCCACCGCAACCTGAAGGTGATGGACGCCACCGCTCTCACGCTGTGCCGGGACCAGAAGCTGCCGATCAACGTGTTCAGCATCTTCAAGAAGGACGCCCTGCGGCGCGTGGTCCTGGGCGAGGACGAGGGCACCCTGGTTCACGTATGATCTGCGGCAGCGGAGACGGCAATGGTGATCGCTGAAGTCAAGAAAACCACCGAGCAGAAGATGCACAAGAGCGTCGAGGCCTTCAAGACCGACCTCGCCAAGGTGCGCACCGGGCGCGCGCACACCGGGTTGCTCGATCACGTCATGGTGGACTACTACGGCACGCCGACCCCGATCAACCAGATCGCGAAAGTGATCCTCATCGACGCCCGCACCATCGGCGTCACGCCGTTCGAGAAGAAAATGATCCAGGCCGTCGACAAGGCGATCCGCGAAGCCGATCTCGGACTCAACCCTGCCACCACGGGCGACACGGTGCGCGTGCCGATGCCGCCGCTCACCGAGGAGCGGCGCAGGGAGCTCATCAAGGTGGTGAAGCACGAGGCCGAGAACGCGCGCGTGGCCGTGCGCAACCTGCGCCGCGATGCGATCCATTCGCTGAAAGAGGGCCTGAAGAAGAAGGAGGTCTCCGAGAACGACGAGCGCCGCGCCCAGGACGAGGTGCAGAAGATGACCGACCGGCATATCGCCGAGATAGACAAGCTGCTGCAACAAAAAGAAACCGAGCTCCTGGCCGTATGACGCACGTCAGCTCGACGCAAGAAATCCCCGCGCACGGCGACGTGCCACGCCATGTGGCGATCATTCTGGACGGCAACGGTCGCTGGGCGAAGGGCCGGCGGCTGCCGCGCATCGCGGGGCACCGGCGCGGCGTCGAGGCGGTGCGCGAAACCGTGCGCGCCTGCGTCGAGCGGGGCGTCGAATACCTGACGCTGTTCGCATTCAGCTCCGAGAACTGGCGGCGTCCGGCCGACGAGGTGGCGCTGCTCATGCAGCTGTTCCAGGTCGCGCTGTCGAACGAGGTCGACAAGCTGCATCGCAATGGCGTGCGGCTGAAGGTGGTCGGCGATACCAGCGCCCTGCGGCGGCCGACGCGCCGCTCGACGAGTCGGCGCTGGCGCCCTACCTGGCGATGAGCTATGCGCCCGAGCCGGACCTGTTCATCCGCACCGCAGGGGAACAGCGCATCAGTAATTTTCTCCTCTGGCAGCTGGCGTATTCGGAGCTCTATTTCACCGATACGCTGTGGCCCGACTTCGATGCCGCGGCGCTCGACGCGGCGTTTGCGTCCTACCGGCAGCGCGAGCGCCGCTTTGGTCGGACCGGCGAGCAGGCCGCGGCAGCCAGACGCGCTGGGGTCGCCTGACGGCGTGCTGGCTGCGCGGCTCGCGACGGCGGTGGTGCTCATCGCCGGCCTGCTGGCCGCGCTGTTCTATCTCCCCTCCGTCTGGTTGAAGCTCGTGATCGGCGCAGTGGTCGCCCTCGCCGCGTTCGAATGGGGCCGCCTCTGCCGCCTTGATGCCTATCGGTATGCGGGGCTCCTGGTTGCCGCCTACGGCATAGCCCTGTGGATTCGTTCTGATGTCGTATTCGCGCTGGCGGCGGCCTTCTGGGTGGTGCTGATTCCTGCCGGTCTGGCGGTGGTCGCGTTGCCCGCGCAGCAGGTCTTGCTCGTGCTCGGGCTGACCTGGGTCGCCGATACGGCGGCTTACTTCGTCGGCAGCCGGTTTGGACGCCGCAAGCTCGCGCCGTCGATCAGCCCGTCAAAGACGTGGGAGGGCGCTGCCGGAGGGCTGCTCGGGACCCTGAGCTACGCTATCATCTGCGCAGCATTCGTGCCGCAACGGGGTGACCGCTTGACCGGCGCGCAGTGGGCCGTTTACCTCGCCGGAGCCGCGGCGCTGTGCGCCGCGAGTATCGCCGGCGACCTGTTCGAGTCCGCGGCGAAGAGGCAGGCAGGAGTCAAGGACAGCGGAAAAATCTTGCCCGGACATGGGGGCATTCTGGACCGTATCGACAGCGCAACTTCCACCTTGCCGCTCGCCGCGGCCCTCTTGCCCCTGATCGTCGGCCATTGACCCAATGAATCTGACCGTTCTCGGTGCGACCGGCTCCATCGGCGCAAGCACGCTCGACGTAGTCGCGCGCCATCCCGACCGGTACCGGGTCTTGGCGCTCACGGCACACGCTGCCGCGGAGCCGCTGTTTGCGCTGTGCCGCAGCCACCGGCCGCGTTACGCGGTGCTGTCGGGGGTCAGCCAAGATCGCGATTTGAAAAAGAGATTCTCTGAAACGGGAACCGAGCTCCTGTTCGGAGCGGCCGCGCTCAAGGAGGTCGTCATGCACGACGATTGCCAGGCGGTCATGGCGGCGATCGTCGGCGCCGCCGGCCTCCCGGCCACGCTGGCCGCCGCAGCGGCGGGAAGGCGCGTGCTCCTCGCGAACAAGGAAGCACTGGTCATGGCCGGTCCGCTATTCATGCGCGCAGCGCACGAGGCGGGCGCCAAGCTGCTGCCCATCGACAGCGAGCACAACGCCGTATTTCAGTGCCTGTCCGGCAACCCGCTGCGCTCCGTGCGGCGCATCGTGCTGACCGCCTCCGGCGGGCCGTTCCGCGCGCTTCCGATCGACGGGCTCGACGGCGTGACTCCCGAGCAGGCCTGCGCGCACCCGAACTGGGTGATGGGACGCAAGATCTCGGTGGACTCGGCCACCATGATGAACAAAGGGCTGGAGGTGATCGAGGCGCGCTGGCTGTTCGACGTCGCGCCCGAGCGCATCGAGGTGCTGATCCACCCGCAAAGCATCGTCCATTCGCTGGTGGAATACGTCGACGGCTCGGTCATCGCCCAGCTCTCCAACCCCGACATGCGAGTTCCCATCGCGCACGCGCTGGGATTCCCCGAGCGCATCGCCTCGGGCGCAAAGCCGCTCGACCTCGGCGCGATCGGCCAGCTGTCCTTCGAGCGCCCGGACGACGCTCGTTTTCCCTGCCTGCAGCTCGCCTACGCCGCGTTGCGCGCCGGGGGCACGGCACCGACGCTGCTTAACGCTGCCAACGAAGTGGCCGTCGCCGCCTTCCTCGCCGGCCGGCTGCCGTTCACCGGCATCGCGCGGGTGATCGACGAGACATTGAACGACCTGGCCGCCGCTCCGGCGGACGAGCTGGCTGCGGTGCTGGCGGCGGATGCACAGGCAAGGCGCGCAGCGGGCGCGCTGGTGATGGCCCGGGCGGCATGAGTCTCCTGCAGACCGTCATCGCGTTCGTCGTTGCGCTCGGGGTGCTGATCGTGGTCCACGAGTATGGCCACTACCTCGTTGCGCGCTTATGCAATGTGAAGGTGTTGCGCTTCTCCGTGGGTTTCGGCCGCCCGATGATCGCATGGCGGCGCGGCGCGGACCGCACCGAATGGGTCATCGCCGCGGTTCCGCTCGGCGGCTACGTCAAGATGCTCGATGAAAGAGAAGGCCCGGTGGAACCGCACGAAGCGGCGCGGGCCTTCAACCGCCAAACCGTGTGGAAGCGGTTCTGCATCGTGATGGCGGGCCCGCTTTTCAATTTCCTCTTCGCGGTGCTGGTGTACGCGGGGCTGTTCATGTACGGCCTGCCTGAAGCGAGGCCGGTCCTGGCGGCACCGCCAGACGGGACGATCGCGGCGAGCGCCGGGCTGCGCGCAGGAGCTACGGTTCGGTCGATCGATGGAGAACCCGTTACGACCTGGCAGGAGCTGCGCTGGCGAGTGCTGCAGGCCGCGCTCCAGCGTCAGCCCGTGAGGCTCGAGACCGTGGACGAGCGTGGCGATAGCGCGGTCGCGACGCTGGACTTGAGTGGATTCCCCGCCGCCGATGTCGAGAGCGACCTCGTGGGAGTCGCTGGTCGCGGCAGTGCGCTCGCGTCCCGGCACGCCGCTGCAGCTCACCGTGGAGCGCGGCGACACGACCCGCACGATCGAAGTCGTGCCCGACAGCGTGAGCGCCGGCGAGGTGCGCGTCGGGCGCATCGGCGCCGCGCCGTTCATCCCGCCCTCGCACGCCGAAAAAATGCTGGTCCGCGTGCAGCACGGCCCGCTCGAGAGCCTCGGCAAGGCGCTTGCCAAGACCGCCGACATCGCGCTCTTCAGCCTGCGCATGCTGGGCAAGATGCTGCTGGGCGAAGTGTCCTGGAGGAACCTGTCGGGCCCGGTCACGATCGCCGATTTTGCGGGTCAGTCGGCGCAGATGGGCTGGGTCTCGTATCTCACTTTCCTCGCGCTCATCAGCATCAGCCTCGGCGTGCTGAACCTGCTGCCGATTCCGCTGCTCGACGGCGGACACCTGATGTATTATGCGATCGAGATCATCAAAGGCAGGCCGGTCTCCGAGCGCGCGATGGAGCTCGGGCAGCGTGTCGGTCTTGCGCTGCTTCTGATCATGATGGCGTTCGCTTTCTACAACGACCTCAATCGCCTGCTGACCGGCTGAATGATTCGCAGACGGATCGCCGCGGTGCTCGCCGCGTTGCTGGTCGTGGCGGCCGCAGGCGCCGCCGCGCAGTCGTTCAAGCCCTTTGCGGTGAAGGACATCCGCGTCGAGGGCCTGCAGCGCACCGAGCCCGGCACGGTGTTCAGCTACCTGCCGGTCAAGGTCGGCGAGACCATGAACGAGGAAAAGGCGCAGCAGGCCTTGCGCGCCCTGTACGCCACCGGATTCTTCACGGACGTGCGGCTCGAGGTGGAGAACGAGGTCCTCGTGGTGTACGTCCAGGAGCGGCCGGCCATCGCGCAAATCGATTTCTCCGGCATCAAGGAGTTCGAGAACGAGCAGTTGCGCAAGGCGTTGCGCGAGCTGGGCATGGCAGAAGCACGCATCTTCGACCGCTCGGTGCTCGACCTCGCCGAGCAGGAGATCAAGCGCCAGTACCTGTCGCACGGCTATTACGCGGCCGAAGTCCAGACCACCGTCACTCCGCTGGAGCGCAACCGCGTCGGCATCAACATGACGGTCACCGAGGGCGAGGTGGCGAAAATCCGCGGCATCAACATCGTGGGCGCGCAGGCGTTCAAGGAGCGCGAGCTGCTCGACCTTTTCGTGCTGCGCACTCCGGGCTGGCTTACCTGGTACACGAAGCATGACCGCTATGCGCGCGAGAAGCTCGCCGCGGACCTCGAATCGCTGCGCTCCTTCTACCAGAACCGCGGCTACCTGGACTTCAACATCGAGTCCACCCAGGTCTCGATCACGCCCGACCGGCACGACATCTACATCACCGTCAACGTCATCGAGGGCGGGAAGTACACTGTCTCGGACGTGCAGCTGAGCGGGCAGATGCTGCTACCCAGGGACCAGCTGGAAAAGCTGGTGCAGCTCAAGGCGGGGGACGTGTTCTCGCGCGAAAGGCTGGCCGCCAGCACCAAGGCCATCAGCGACCGGCTCGGCAACGAGGGCTATGCATTCGCCAATACGAATGCCATACCCAACCTCGACAAGGAGAAGCGGTCCGTAGCGTTCAACATCGTCATCGACCCCGGGCGGCGCGTCTACGTGCGGCGCATCGACGTCGCCGGCAACACCAAGACCCGCGACGAGGTGATACGCAGGGAAATGCGGCAGCTCGAAGGCGCCTATTACGATGCCTCGAAGATCCAGCTTTCCCGCCGGCGCATCGAGCGCACCGGGTACTTCACCGAACCGACGGTCGAAACGCGCCCGGTGGAGGCAAGCAACGACCAGGTCGACGTGCTGTACAGCGTAAAGGAGAGGCCTACCGGCGCGCTGCTGGTCGGGGTCGGGTTCTCCAGTGTCGAGAAATTCGCTTTCTCGACGTCGATCCAGCAGGCGAACGCCTTCGGCACCGGAAAGTTCATCGCGGCAACGATCAACAGCGGCAGCGTCAACAAGGTCTACGCGCTGTCGTATCTCGATCCGTATTACACGATCGACGGCGTCAGCCAGGGCTTCGATGTCTACAAGCGCCGCACCGACGCCTCCCAGCTGACGGTCGCCCCCTACGTCACCGATTCCATCGGCGGCGGCATGAAGTTCGGCTACCCCACCTCGGAGGTCACGGCGATCGATTTCGGGGTGAACTTCGAATCGGTCAATCTGCAGACCTTCGACACCAGCCCGCTGCAATACATCAATTTCGTCAGCCAGTTCGGCAACACCTACCGGTATGCCGCTGCAACGGCTGGCTGGTCGCGGGACACGCGGGATAACATCCTGCAGCCGAAATCGGGTGCCCTGTCGCGCGTGAGCAGCGAGTTTGCCGGCGGCGACTTGCAGTATTACCGCCTGGGATTCCAGCAGCAATGGCTTCACCCCGTGTCACGCGACTACACCATTTTCCTGCGCGGCGACCTCGGCTACGCAGCCGGACTGGGGGCCAAGCCGCTGCCCTTCTTCAAAGCCTACTTTCTTGGCGGCCCCGACTCGGTGCGCGGCTATCGCGGCTTCTCGCTCGGCCAGCAGGACATCAACGGTAACGCCGTGGGCGGCAACCGCAAGGTCTCCGGCACGGCCGAGTTCCAGTTTCCGATGCCGGGCGCCACCCGGGAGCAGTCGCTGAGGCTCGGGCTGTTTCTGGACGCAGGGCAGGTCTACGCACAAGGGCAAAAGCTGGACTTCGGCGAGTTGCGCTACTCCGCTGGCCTTGGGCTGCAGTGGATTTCACCATTCGGGCCGCTGCGCTTCTCGATCGCGCAGCCGCTCAATGCAAAGCCCGAAGACCACATCCAGAGGATACAATTCACCTTCGGCACCGGATTCTGAGGAATCGCCCGAAACAACCAATATGAAACTGCAAGACTTCGTGCTGAGCGCGGCGCTCCTGATCGCCGCCATCCCGGCCACTGCGCAGGACAAGCCCCCCGTCACGGGGAAATTCGGCTTCGTCAACACCGAGCGCATCCTGCGCGACGCCGCGCCGGCGGTGAAGGCGCAGAAGAAAATCGAGGCCGAGTTCCAGAAGCGCGACCAGGAACTGGCGCGCGCGGCAGAGCAGCTGAAGAAGATGCAGGACGAGCTGGAGAAGAACTCGGTGACCATGAGCGAGACCCAGCGCCGCGCCAAGGAGCGCGAATTCGCAGACCTGAACCGCGATTTCCAGCGCCGGCAGCGCGAATTCCGCGAGGACCTGAACCAGCGCCGCAACGAGGAGCTCGCCCAGGTGGTGGAGCAGGCGAACCGCGTCATCCGCCAGATCGCCGAGCAGGAAAAGTACGACATCATCTTCCAGGACGCCGTCTTCGCGAACCCGCGCATCGACATCACCGACAAGGTGATCAAGGCGCTGGAAGGCAAGCCGCCCGCGAAGTGACATGCCGGGGGCGCTGACGCTCGGCGAGATTGCCTCGCGACTCGGCGGGCGCGTCGCAGGCGACCCGCAGACCCGGATCAGCCAGGTCGGTTCTCTAGAGCGCGCGGGAGCCGGCCAGATCACCTTTCTTTCCAGTCCGCGCTACAAGACGAAGCTCGCGGCCACGCGCGCCGCGGCGGTGATCCTGGGACCCGAGATGGAAGGCCTTACCACGCTGCCGCGCATCGTCTGCGAGCATCCGTACGCCTACTTCGCGCGGCTGTCGCAGATTTTCAATCCGCTCACCGTCCAGGCGCCGGGCGTGCATCCGTCGGCCGTCGTGTCGCCGACGGCGCGGCTCGGCAAGCGAGTCTCCATCGGGCCCCATTGCGTCGTCGGCGACGGGGCGGCGATCGGCGACGACAGCTGCCTCTATCCCGGCGTCACCGTCTACCCGGGTTGCCTGATCGGCGCGCGGGCCATCGTGCATGCGGGGGCGGTGATCGGCGCCGACGGCTTCGGCATCGCCCGCGAGGGCGAGGGCTGGGTCAAGATTCCCCAGATCGGGCGGGTGGTGATCGGCGACGACGTGGAGATCGGCGCCAACACCACCATCGATCGCGGCGCGCTCGACGACACCGTGCTCGAGGATGGCGTGAAGCTCGACAACCAGATCCAGATCGGCCATAACGTCCGCGTCGGCGCGCACACCGCCATGGCCGGCTGCGTCGCCGTGGCCGGCAGCGCGGACATCGGCAGGCGCTGCACCCTCGGCGCGGCGGCGGTGATCCTGGGCCACCTCAGCATTGCCGATGACGTCCATGTCTCCGCCGGCACCGTGATCTCGCGCTCGATTCACAAGGCCGGCACCTACACCGGCATGTTCCCGTTCGACGAGAACGCGTCCTGGGCGCGCAACACCGCTCTGGTACGCCATCTCGCCGACCTGGCGGACCGGTTGCGCGCGCTGGAGCGAAAGGGAAAGAACAATGGCTGAGATGGACATCCTGCAGGTCCTCGAGCACCTGCCGCAGCGCTTCCCAATGCTGATGATCGACCGGGTGAAGGAATGCGAGCCCGGCAAGCGCATCGTGGCGGTGAAAAACGTGTCGGCGAACGAGCCCTATTTCCAGGGGCATTTCCCGCACCGCCCGATCATGCCCGGCGTGCTGATTCTCGAGGCGATGGCCCAGGCCGCCGGCGTGCTGGTGTTCGTCACGCAAGGCACCAAGCCCGACCATAACTCGGTCTACTATTACGTCGGCATCGATGACGCCCGGTTCAAGAAGCCGGTCGTCCCCGGCGACCAGCTCGAGATCGAAGTCACTTTCGAGCGCCAGTTGCGCGGCATCAGCAAGTTCACGTGCGCGGCCCGCGTCGCGGGCGAGCTCGTCGCCGCAGCGACCATCCTGTGCTCGGTCAGGCCGATCTAGGACGCATGACGGCGATTCACCCCACCGCCATCGTCCATGACGGTGCGCAGCTGGCAGCAGAGGTCGCGGTCGGGCCGTACTCGATCATCGGTCCCGGGGTCGAACTGGGGGAGGGCACCTGGGTCGGCGCGCACGTCGTGCTGGACGGGCGCACCAAGATCGGGCGGCGCAACCGCATCTTCCATTTCGCCTCGATCGGCGCGCCGCCGCAGGACAAGAAATACGCCGGCGAGGACACGGCGGTCGAGATCGGCGACGGCAATACCCTCCGCGAGTACGTCACCATCAACCGCGGCACCGCGCTCGACGCGGGAGTGACCCGCGTCGGCAGCGACAACTGGATCATGGCGTACGTGCATTTCGCGCATGACTGCCAGATCGGCAGCCATACCATCTTCGCCAATGCCTGCCAGCTCGCGGGCCATGTCACGGTGGGGGACTGGGCGATCTTCGGCGCGACCACGCTGGTGCACCAGTTCGTGCACGTCGGCGCGCACGCCTTTACCGGGATGGGAACGTACCTGCCGCAGGATCTGCCGCCCTTCGTCACCGCCGCGGGCAACATGGCGCGGCCCTACGGAATCAACAGCGAGGGCTTGAAGCGCCGCGGTTTCTCGCCGCAGACGATCAACGGGCTGAAGCAGGCGTATCGCACGCTCTACCGGCGTGGATTGGGCCTCGAGGAAGCGCGCCGCGAGCTCGAGTCCCAAGCCGAGGATTGTCCGCCGGTGCGCGAGATCCTGGATTTCCTCGCCAGAACCAAACGCGGCATCATCCGCTAGTGGACCAGTTCGCGCGCGTCGGCATGGTGGCCGGCGAAGCCTCGGGAGACCTGCTTGCCGCGCACCTCATCGCCGCCCTCAAGGTGCGGCGCCAGCCGATACTGTTCGCGGGGATCGGCGGGCCGAAGATGGCCGCGGAGGGCTTCCAGTCACACTATCCGATGGAAAAGCTCTCGGTGCGCGGTTACGCCGAAGTGCTGAGGCATTACCGCGAGATCATGGGCATCCGGCGGCGCCTCGGAAAGGACATGCTGGCCGAGCGCCCGAACCTGTTCATCGGCGTAGACTCCTCGGACTTCAATCTCGGACTCGAGGGACGCCTGAAGGAGGCGGGGATCCCGGCGATCCACTACGTCAGCCCGTCGGTGTGGGCCTGGCGCGGGTGGCGCGTACGCAAGATCGCGCGCTGCGTCACCCATATCCTGGTCATGTTTCCGTTCGAAGAGCCGCTCTACCAGAAAGCCGGGGTGCCGGTCACCTATGTCGGGCATCCGCTCGCCGACGTGATCCCCCTCGCGCCGAAGAAAGACGAGGCGCGCGCCCAGCTCAAGCTCCCCGCCGGCAAGCTGATCGTCGCGCTTCTGCCCGGCAGCCGGCGCTCGGAGCTGCATTACATGGCCAGCTCCTTCCTGCTCGCCGCGCACCGCTTCCGCCAGGAGGTGCACGACGTGCATTTCGTGTGCCCCACAGTCACGCGCGAGACGCGGGACATGTTCGAGCAAGCGGTGCATCAGCACCAGCGCACCGACCTGCCGCTGACCCTGCTGTTCGGCCATTCACACGAAGCGCTCGCGGCGGCCGACCTTGCGCTGGTGGCGAGCGGCACCGCGACGCTCGAAACGGCGCTCTTCAAGACACCGATGGTGATTGCCTACCGCCAGTCGCCGATTACCTGGGCGATGATGCGCTCGATGCTGTACCTGCCTTACGTCGGCATGCCGAACATCCTCGCCGGGGAGCGGCTGGTGCCCGAGCTGCTCCAGGACGAGGCCACGCCCGCCTCGCTCGCCGCCGCGCTGCTCGCGCTGCTGCGCGACACGGAGGCCCAGAAGCGGCAAATTGCGCGGTTCCACGATTTTCATCACCTGCTGCGCCAGAACACGGCGGAAAAGGCCGCCGACGCGGTGCTCAAGGTACTGGACCACGGCCATGCTTAGGCTGGTCGTCTGCGGAGTTGACGAGGCCGGCCGCGGCCCGCTGGCCGGGCCGGTCTACGCCGCGGCCGTGATCCTCAACCCGGCGCGGCGCATCAACGGCCTCGCAGACTCGAAGATCCTCGCCCCGGAGCGGCGCGAAGTGCTCGCCCGGCGCATCAAGGAGCGCGCCATCGCGTGGGCCGTCGCGCGAGCGAGCGTCGAGGAGATCGACCGCCTCAATATTTTCCGGGCATCGCTCCTCGCCATGCGGCGCGCGATCGAGATGCTCGCCGTCGCCCCGGAAGAAGTCTGGATCGACGGTCAGCATTGCCCCGAGATCAGCTGCCGGGCACGGGCCATCGTCGACGGCGATGCGCTGCATCCCGTCATCTCGGCCGCCTCGATCCTCGCCAAAACCGCGCGCGACGCCGAAATGACTGCGCTTCACCTGCGCTACCCGCAGTACGGCTTCGACCGCCACAAGGGTTATTCGACGCCCGAACATCTCGCGGCGCTGGCCCGTCTAGGTCCTTGCGAGATCCATCGGCGCAGCTTCGAGCCGGTCAGGATTTGCTTCCAGAAGAACCTGCTTTGAGCGCGTCTAGCAGCGCGCGAGCCTCGGCGCGTGGCGCCACCATGGGACGCAGCCGCTCAACCGCGTTCCTGACTCTCTCATAGAACTTCTTGTCCGTTGCGGCGCGATGGATCAGTTCCGCCAGCGCTTTTTCATCTTCCAGCGCAAAATAGGCCGGATACCTCTCGCCCAGCAAGCCGACATTGCCTGAGATCCGCGACGCCAGCACCGGGACCCCCACGCGCAGGGCCTCGCACACCACGTTGGCGCCGCCTTCCATGCGCGAGCTGATGACCATCGCGTGGCTGGAAGCGAGCCATGCGAGCGCACGGCCGTGCGGTACGCCGCCGAGCCAGCGATAGCGCGAGTCGCGTTGCATCGCGGCGAGCGCCTGTCTTCCCAACGATTCGTCGAGGGCGGCGCCGAGGTGAATGACTTGAACGGCGTCGAGATACGGAAGTGCGGCGACGATCCGCAATGGATCCTTCTCGTCGCGCAGATGGCCGATCACGCAAACGCGGAATTTTCCCTTCACCGGAGCGTGGCGCAGCCGGGTGGCACAGCTCTGCACGACTACGCTGACCCTGCTTCTAAGCCTTTCGGGTAGTTCCTCGGCGGCCTTGGGCTGCAGAACGATGAGGCGGTGAGCCAGCTCGAGCGACTGCTGCGCCTCCGCCGACTCGTGGATATCGCGGTAGACGTCTGTCCCGGTGAGCGCGACGAGCAGCCGCCGCTGCGGATAGCTCGCGGCAAAGCGCCGGATCGAGTCGTAGCTGCGCCGGGCGTGCAGGGCCAGCAGCAGGTCCGCTTCGCTTCCGGACCACGCCGTGGATACCGCAACGCGGTGTCCCGCCGCCCGAAGGAAAGCCGCCCAGCGTAGCGCGGTGTGGCGATTGCCGTTACGCGCTCTCGCGCCGGCCGGAGTGACTAGAGCGATTCTCATTCGTTAGACTTCGACCGATGCAACCCCTCATCGAGGAACTGCACGCCGCCCGGGCGCATACCCGTCGCGTCGCCGATGACCTCCGCGGGGCGCGCGAGTTCGGCCCGCAGCTGCCGATCGTCAATCCACCGCGCTGGGAGCTGGGGCATGTGGGATGGTTTCAGGAGTTCTGGTGCCTGAGGCGCGCGGGGCGCGAATCGATTCTGCCGAACGCCGACGCGCTCTACAACTCGGCCACCGTGGCGCACGACGACCGCTGGACCCTGCCGCTGCCGTCGTTCTCGAGCACTCTCGAGTTCCGCGACGAGGTGCTGCGCAGAGTGCTCGAGCGTATACGGGCTGGCGGCGAGCCGGACCTCGCGTATTTCGCGCGGCTCGCCACGCGGCACGAGGACATGCACGCCGAAGCCTTCCACTACACGCGCCAGACGCTCGGCTATCCGGCGCCGCGGCTCCCGCCGCCGGGCGGATTTCCCGGTAACCGCGTCGCGGGCGACGCCGAGCTCCCGGGAGGGCGCTTCGAGCTCGGCGCGCGGCCCGGGCCCAATTTCGCCTTCGACAACGAAAAATGGAGCCACCCGGTCATCCTGGCGCCATTTCGCATGTCGCGCACCGCGGTGACCAACGCAGAGTACCTCGGCTTCGTCGAGGCGGGCGGCTACCGCAAGCGCGAGTACTGGTCCGACGAGGGTTGGGCGTGGAAAGATCGAGCTGAACCTCTTTACTGGCGCGGCAGCACGCTGCGGCGCTTCGATCGCTGGATTCCGATCGCTGCCGACGAACCGGTCATGCATGTCAGCTGGTACGAGGCCGAAGCCTATTGCCGGTTTGCGGGCAGGCGCCTGCCCACCGAGGCCGAGTGGGAGTATGCGGCGAGCTTTGACCCGGTCTCGCGCGTGAAGCGGCGCTATCCGTGGGGAAACGATGCCTGGACCACGGCGCTCGCCAATCTCGAGGCAGGAGCGCTCGCCAGCGTACACGGCTATCCGCGGGGCGACAGCGCCTTCGGCCTGCGCCAGATGATCGGCAACGTCTGGGAGTGGACTGCGTCGACGTTTCTCCCTTATCCGGACTTCGTGCGCGATCCCTACCAGGAGTATTCCGAGCCTTGGTTTGGTACCCACAAGGTGCTGCGCGGCGGCAGCTTCGCCACTCCGCCGCGGGTAGCGCACGCCGCGTTCCGCAATTTCTATACGCCCGACCGGGCCGACATCTTCGCCGGCTTCCGCACGTGCGCTCTGTAACGGTACTGCGCTCTCGCGACAACTCGCGGGTGCGCCGCTGGGCGAAGCTGGCACGCGATTCCAGCGTGCGCAGAAAGGAAAGGCGCGCCATCATCGAAGGCCCGCATCTGCTCGCCGCAATGCTTGAACAAGGACTTAAACCGATATGCGTTTTTGCCACCGCGAATGGCCTGGAGCGCAACGAGGCCCTGGTGATCGAGGCCAAAGTAGAGCCTGTAATCCTGTCGGAGGGCGTGTTTCGAGCCATCGCCGATGCCGACAATCCACCGGGCATCGCCGCCGAGATCGAGATTCCCGGGATCAAGACAAAGTCTTCGAACCAATTTGTGTTCCTCGAAGGCGTTCAGGACCCGAGCAACGTCGGCGCAATCGTGCGCAGCGCGGCGGCCTTCGGCGTCGGCGAAGTTGTGCTCGACCGCAGCTGCGCGGACGCCTGGTCGCCCAAGGTGCTGCGCGCCGGCATGGGGGGTCATTTCCGGCTGAGTCTGCGCATTTCGGGTGACCTGGGCGCGGAAATAGAACGGTTCAAGGGGACCCCCGTCTGCACCGTTCCCCGCGGTGGGGTGCCGTTGCGCCAGGCCGATCTCGGCGGCCGCCTGGGGTGGATCTTCGGCGCCGAGGGGCAGGGGGTCAGCCCGGCGCTTCAGGAACGCGCCGCGCTTCGCATCACGATTCCGACCGCGCCGGGCACCGAATCGATCAATGTCGCCGCGGCGGCCGCCATCTGCCTCCACGCAGCCTTCAGTAGACCTGCCGCTGGATCCTGAGCTCGCGCAAGATGGTGGTGGCGATCTCCTCGATCGACTTGCTGGTCGAGTTGATGCTGCGTATGCCTTCGCGGCGCATCAGGTTCTCGGCTTCCTCGACCTCGTAGCGGCAGTTATCGAGGTCGGCGTAGCGGCTGTCCGGGCGCCGCTCCTGGCGAATCTCGTGCAGCCGCTCGGACGCGATGGTGAGGCCGTAGAGACGCCCTTTCTGGGAGCGCAGCGCCTCCGGCAGCTTCCCGCGCTGGAAATCCTCGGGAATGAGGGGGTAGTTCGCCGCCTTGACGCCGAACTGCAGCGCCAGATACAGGCTGGTCGGCGTCTTGCCGCTGCGCGAGACTCCGATCAGGATCACGTCGGCCTGGCCGAGCTCGCGATGCGAGGCGCCGTCATCGTGCGCCATCGCGAAGTTGATCGCCTCGATGCGCTGCTGGTACTCCTTCTTGTCCATCGCGCTGTGAGAGCGGCCGATCGTATGGCTCGACTTCACCCCCAGACCCGCCTCGAGCGGATCGATGAACGTCTCGAAGAAGTCGAGGAACAGCGCGTTGGCGCGGCGCACAACCTGTCGCACATCCTGGTTGACCAGGGTGGAAAAGACGATCGGCTGGCCATTGCCGCTGGCCGACTCGGCCTCGATGCGCGCCAGGCATTCCTCGGCTCTCTCCGCGCTGTCGACGAACGGCAGGGTGACCTGGTTGAAGTCGACGCCTTCGAACTGCGTCAGCAGGCTGTGCCCGAGAATCTGCGCCGTGATGCCGGTGCCGTCGGAAACGAAGAACACGGTGCGCCGCTGACTCATGACGATAAAATACTAAGGCAATGCGCGTAGCCTGGCTCAAAGATCTCCGCATGGCGGACCTGGAGCGAGTCGGCGGCAAGAACGCCTCGCTCGGCGAAATGATGAACGCGCTGGCTGCGACGGGCATACGCGTCCCGGGCGGCTTCGCCACCACCGCGCAGGCGTTCCGCGAGTTCCTGTCCGCCAACGGGCTCGACGCGCGCATCGAGCAACGCCTTCGCAGCCTTGAGCCGAAAGACGTAACCGCCCTGGCGGCGTACGGCGCCGAGATTCGCTCCTGGATCCTCAAAGCGCCTTTCCCTGCACAGCTTGAGAGAGAGATAAGGTCATATTATCAAGATCTTGAGAATACAACCTCAGGTGGTATCTCATTTGCCGTACGCTCTTCAGCCACGGCGGAGGATTTGCCCGAAGCCTCATTCGCCGGCCAGCAGGAGACGTTTCTGAACATCCGCGGCATCGACAACGTTCTCGAAGCCATCCGGCAGGTCTTTGCCTCGCTCTACAACGACCGTGCCATTTCCTACCGTACGCATCACGGCTTTGACCACCGCGGCGTGGCGCTCTCGGCTGCCGTGCAGCAGATGGTGCGCAGCGACCTGGGCGCGAGCGGGGTGATGTTCACCCTGGACACGGAGTCCGGCTTCCGGGACGTAGTCTTCATTACCGCTGCCTACGGTCTGGGCGAAATGATCGTCCAGGGCGCAGTCAATCCGGACGAGTTCTACGTCCACAAGCCGATGCTGGAGCAGGGCCGGCCTGCCATCGTGCGGCGCGCCCTGGGCTCGAAGCTGGAGAAAATGCTGTTCGCAGGATCGGCCGCGGCGGGCCGCTCGACGCGCGTGGTCGAAGTAGGCCCTGAGGAGCGCGCGCGATTCTCGCTCGCGGACCCCGAGGTGCTGGAGCTCGCACGCTATGCGCTTGCCATCGAGCGGCACTACGGGCGGCCGATGGATATCGAGTGGGCCAAGGACGGTGCCGACGGCAAGCTGTATGTGCTTCAGGCGCGGCCGGAGACGGTGAAGTCGCGCAAGCGCGACGTGGAAGAGCGCTACGCCCTGAAGGGCAGCTCCCGCGTTCTGGCGAGCGGCCGCGCGATCGGCCACAAGATCGGCAGCGGCGCGGTGCGCGTGGTGCCGGATGCCTCCCAGATGGCGAAGGTCAAGCAAGGCGATGTGCTGGTCACCGACATGACCGATCCGAACTGGGAGCCGGTCATGAAGCTGGCGGCCGCCATCGTGACGAACCGGGGCGGCCGCACCTGCCACGCGGCGATCATCGCGCGCGAGCTCGGCATCCCCGCGGTCGTCGGTTGCGGCGATGCCACCGCGCGCCTGAAGGACGGCCAGCCGGTGACGGTTTCCTGCGCCGAGGGCGATACCGGCAGCGTGTTCGAGGGGTTGTTGCCGTTCGAAGTCTCCAGCCGCGAGCGCGGCGAGATGCCGCGCATCGCGGTCAAGATCGCGATGAACGTCGGCAATCCGGAGCTGGCGTTCGAATTCGCGCAACTGCCCAACGCGGGCGTCGGCCTGGCGCGCCTCGAATTCATCATCAACAACGAGATCGGCGTGCACCCGCGCGCCTGCCTCGAGTACGCTGATCTGCCTGCCTCATTGAAGAAAAAATTGGCTGAAAAAAGCCGCGGCTACGCCGATCCGCGCAGCTTCTTCCGCGAGAAGATGGTCGAAGGCGTCGCCACCATTGCGGCCGCTTTCTGGCCGAAGCCGGTGATCGTGCGGCTGTCCGACTTCAAGTCGAACGAGTACAGGAAGCTGCTCGGCGGCGAGCGCTACGAGCCCGACGAAGAAAACCCGATGCTCGGTTTCCGCGGCGCTGCGCGCTACCTCGCGCCCAGCTTCCGCGAGTGCTTCGAGCTGGAATGCGCGGCGCTGAAGAAGGTGCGCGACGAGCTTGGCCTGACGAACGTCGAGCTGATGGTGCCGTTCGTGCGCACGCTCGGCGAAGCGAAACAAGTGATGGACCTGCTGGAAAAAAATGGCTTGAAACGCGGCACGAACGGCCTGCGCATAGTGATGATGTGCGAGCTGCCGTCGAACGCCATCCTGGCCGAGGAGTTTCTCGAGCTGTTCGACGGCTTCTCCATCGGCTCCAACGATCTCACCCAGCTCACGCTCGGGCTGGACCGCGACTCGGGCCTGGTGGCCGCGAGCTTCGACGAGCGCGATGCCGCGGTGAAGGCCATGCTCGCCATGGCGATCCGCGCCTGCCGCAAGCACGGCAAGTACGTCGGGATTTGCGGGCAGGGTCCATCCGACCACCCCGACCTGGCGCGCTGGCTGATGGAGCAGGGCATCGACAGCCTGTCCCTCAATCCGGACACCGTGGTGTCGACCTGGCTCTCGCTCGCCGAGGCGGCGCCGCAGAAGAAATCAGCGGCTGCGTAGCAGCCTTTGCTTCTCCCGGCTCCATTCCTTTTCGCGCTCGGCGGCCCGCTTGTCATGCTTGAGCTTGCCGCGGGCGAGCGCGATTTCGAGCTTGATGCGACCCTTGGCGTAGTGCAGGTCGAGCGGCACCAGCGTATAGCCGCGCTGCTCGACCTTGCCGATGAGCCGCTTGATCTCCTCGCCGTGCATGAGAAGCTTGCGGCTGCGCGTCGGATCCGGCGTGAAATGCGTCGAGACCGTGGGCAGCGGGCTGACGTGGGCGCCGATCAGGAACAGCTCCGCGCCGCGCACGAAGACGTAGGCTTCGGCTAGCTGCGCTCGCCCGGCGCGGATGGCTTTGACTTCCCAGCCGTCCAGCGCCAGGCCCGCTTCGTAGCGCTCCTCGATGAAATAATCGTGGAACGCCTTGCGGTTCTGGACGATGGACATGAAGAATTCTAGAGCATGAAACGCATTGTACGATCCGCGATCGTCGAGCACAGCGCCGCCCGGATCTACGCGCTGGTGGACGACATCGAGGCCTACCCGCGCTTCCTGCCCTGGTGCGTCGCTGCCGAGGTTCACGAGCGTGCCGCGGAGGAAACGCGTGCCACCTTGACCGTGGGCGTCGGCGCCGTGCGCCAGTCGTTCACCACCTTGAACCGCAGCCGCCCCGGGGAAGCGATCGACCTGAGCCTGGTGCGGGGACCGTTCCGGCATTTCGCCGCGGCCTGGCGCTTTACCCCGCTGTCGGAGCAGGCGTGCAAGATCGAGTTCTCGCTGGAGTACGATTTCTCGAGCCGGGCGCTGGCGAAGCTGCTGGAGCCGCTGTTCGATCGCATCGCGGACACGATGGTCGACGCTTTCACGCGGCGCGCCGCGGAGGTTTATGACCGTGCTGAAGGTTGAGGTGGTCTACGCGCTCCCGGGGCGCGAGGAGTGCGTCGAGGTCACCGTGCAGAGCGGCGCCACGGTGCGCGATGTGCTGGCCAAGTGCGGGCTGCTGCACCTTGTGCACGGCAAGGTAGGCATTTTCGGCAAGGTCGTGCGCGAGGACGCGCCGGTGGCGGACGGCGACCGGGTGGAAATCTACCGCCCGCTGGCGGTGGATCCGAAAGAGGCGCGACGCGCCCGCGCCGCTACTTACACCACTCGTTCACGGCGCGCTGGGTCCGCTCGATCTCCTTCGCGCGCTCCGCGTCGTCGATAAAGACCCGCTCGCCGGCAGCGTTGGTCGACGAGATGCGCTGCCCGCTCTGCAGGCTGCGCAACGAAGCCTGCGACTGCTCGCAGTTGACGCGCTTCGTTTCCGCGTCGGCGCGCTCCTTGGCGGACTTCTCGTCGCTTTTTTGCCGTTCCTGCTGGCGGTTACGGAAGGCAGCCTCCGGGTTTACTTTCGGCGCAGCGGCGGGCGCCGATGCACCGGCAGGCGGTGGTTTGAGGCGCGTGGTCTGGACACCGGGAGGCGGCGTGTCCCCGTACTGGACCTTGCCATTCGCGTCCACCCATTTGTACTGCTGCGCCATGGCCGCTGTCGCGAATGCCATGCCGACAGAGAAGAGCAGTGCTTTTGTCATTGATGTATCAACGCTCAAGTCCAAACATGGATGACAGTATAATGCGGCTTTGCGAGAATCAGACATGCGGGTGATCCAGAAGGCGCTGACCTTCGACGACGTCCTCCTCCTTCCCGCCCACTCGCGCGTCCTGCCGCGCGAAGTCTCCCTGAAGACCCGCCTGACCCGCAAGCTCGAGCTGAATATCCCGCTCGTGTCGGCTGCCATGGACACAGTCACCGAGGCCCGGCTCGGCATCGCCTTGGCCCAGGAGGGCGGCATCGGCATCATCCACAAGAACCTCACGCCCCAGGCGCAGGCGGTCGAGGTCGCCAAGGTCAAGCGCTTCGAGTCCGGCGTGCTGCGCGACCCGATGACCGTCTCGCCCGAGATGACCGTGCGCGAGGTGATGGCGCTGCAGCAGCAATACAAGATTTCCGGCTTCCCGGTGGTGAAGAGCGGCAAGGTGGTCGGCATCGTCACCAACCGCGACCTGCGCTTCGAGGCCGAGCTCGACCAGCCGGTCAAATCAATCATGACGCCGCAAAGGAAGCTGGTCACGGTCCGCGAAGGCGCGAGTCGGGAAGAGGCGAGGGCGCTCATGCACCGCCATCGGCTCGAGCGCGTGCTCGTGATCGACGAGGAGTTCAGGCTCAAGGGCCTGGTCACGGTCAAGGACATCCTGAAGGAAAGCGAGCATCCCAACGCCTGCAAGGACGCGCACGGCAAGCTGCGCGTGGGTGCGGCCGTGGGCGTGGGCGAAGGCACCGACGAGCGCGTGGCGGCGCTGGTTGAGGCGGGCGTCGATGTGCTGGTGGTCGACACCGCACACGGCCACGCGCAGGGCGTGCTCGACCGGGTGAAGTGGATCAAGACGCGCTATCCGCAGGTGGAGGTCGTCGGCGGCAACGTCGGCACCGGCGACGGCGCGCGCGCCCTCGTCGATCACGGCGCCGATGGTGTGAAAGTCGGCATCGGCCCCGGCTCGATCTGCACCACGCGGATCGTGGCGGGCGTCGGCGTGCCGCAGATCACCGCCATCCAGAACGTCGCCGAGGCGCTCGGCAAGTCCGGCGTGCCGCTCATCGCGGATGGCGGCGTACGCTACTCGGGCGACATCGCCAAGGCGCTCGGCGCCGGGGCACATGCGGTCATGCTCGGGTCGCTGTTCGCCGGCACCGAGGAATCGCCGGGAGAGATCGAGCTGTTCCAGGGGCGCTCCTACAAGGCGTACCGCGGCATGGGGTCGCTCGGCGCGATGCAACAGGGCGCCGCCGACCGCTATTTCCAGGAAGCCGAGATGAACGTCGACAAGCTGGTGCCCGAGGGGGTGGAAGGCCGCGTGCCTTACAAGGGCAGCGCGCTGCGGGTCATTGAGCAGCTGATGGGCGGCGTGCGGGCGAGCATGGGCTACACCGGATGCTCGAGCATCGAGGAGCTGCGCACTCGTACCCAGTTCGTCGAAATCACGGCGGCGGGCATTCGCGAGTCGCATGTCCACGACGTCCAGATCGTGAAGGAAGCCCCGAACTACCGGGCTGAGTAGTGCACCAGAAAATCCTGATCCTCGACTTCGGTGCGCAATACACGCAGCTGATCGCCAGGCGGGTCCGGGAAGCCAAGGTCTACTGCGAGATTCACCCGCACGACGTAAGCGACGCCTTCATCCGTGATTTCGGCGCCAGGGGCATCATCCTCTCGGGCAGCCACCTGTCGGCCTACGAGGAATCGACCGGCAAGGCGCCCAAGGCGGTGTTCGAGCAGGGCGTGCCGGTTCTGGGCATCTGCTACGGCATGCAGACCATGGCGCAGCAACTCGGCGGGCGTGTCGAAGCGGGCCGCGTGCGCGAATTCGGCTATGCCGAAGTTCGAGCGCACGGCCACACGAAGCTGCTCCAGGGCATCGAGGATTTCCGCACGCCGGAAGGCCACGGCATGCTGCGCGTGTGGATGAGCCACGGCGACAAGGTCACCGAGCTGCCGCCGGGCTTCAAGCTGATGGCCTCGACCGAGTCGTGCCCGATCGCCGGCATGGCCGATGAATCGCGCCGCTTCTACGGCGTGCAGTTCCATCCCGAGGTGACGCACACGCGCCAGGGCACGAAGCTGCTGCAGCGCTTCGTGCACGAGATCTGTGGCTGCGGAGCCGAATGGAACATGCCCGACTATGTTTCTGAAGCCATTCTAAAAATCCGCGATCAGGTCGCTGGCGAAAAAGTCATTCTCGGCCTCTCGGGCGGCGTCGACTCGTCGGTCGCGGCGGCGCTGATCCACCGCGCCATCGGCGACCAGCTCACCTGCGTGTTCGTCGACCACGGCCTGCTGCGCCTGAACGAGGCGGCGCAGGTCATGGACACCTTCGCTCAGCACATGCAGGCCAAGGTCGCGCACATCGATGCGTCCGAGAAGTTTTATTCAGCCTTGAAGGGTATTAGCGATCCGGAGGAAAAGCGCAAGATCATCGGCAGGCTGTTCGTGGATGTTTTTCAGGAACAGGCGAAGAAAATCAAGCACGCGCGCTGGCTCGCCCAGGGCACGATCTATCCGGACGTCATCGAGTCGGCCGGCGCGAAGACCAAGAAGGCCGCCAGCATCAAGTCGCATCACAACGTCGGCGGCCTGCCCGAGACGCTGCGCCTCAAGCTGCTCGAGCCGCTGCGCGAGCTCTTCAAGGACGAAGTACGCGAGCTCGGTCTGGCGCTCGGCCTGCCGCGCGACATGGTGTTGCGCCATCCCTTCCCGGGTCCCGGCCTGGGCGTGCGCATCCTCGGCGAGGTGAACAGGGAATACGCCGATCTTCTGCGCCAGGCGGATGCGATCTTCATCGAGGAATTGAGAAGCTCGGGCTGGTACGACCAGACTGCGCAGGCCTTCGCCGTGTTCCTGCCGGTGAAATCGGTCGGCGTGATGGGCGACGGTCGCACCTACGAGCACGTCGTCGCCCTGCGCGCCGTGCAGACCACCGACTTCATGACCGCGGAGTGGGCGCCGCTGCCGCACGAGCTGCTCGCCAAGGTATCGAACCGCATCATCAACGAGGTGCGCGGCATCAACCGCGTCACCTACGACATCTCCTCCAAGCCGCCGGCGACGATCGAGTGGGAATGAGCAGCGACGAAGCTTTCATGCGGCGCGCGCTCGAGCTCGCGCAGCTCGCTCAAGAGAAAGGGGAGGTCCCCGTCGGATCCGTGGTCGTTCTGGAAGAAAGGGTCCTCGGCGAAGGATGGAATCGCCCGATCTCCGCTGCCGACCCGACCGCGCATGCTGAAATACAGGCCCTGCGGGCGGCGGCGAGCGCTCTTCGTGATTACCGCCTGACGGGCGCTACGCTCTACGTCACGCTCGAGCCCTGCGTCATGTGCGCTGGCGCCATGTTTCATGCTCGAATCGGGCGCGTAGTTTTTGGCGCGAGCGATCCGAAGACCGGCGCGGCGGGAGGTATCGTCGATCTTTTCAAGAACGAGAAATTGAATCACCAGGCCCAAATCCAGGGCGGCGTGCTGGCAAGTGAATGCGGCGCACTGCTCAGCCGGTTCTTCGCTTCCCGCCGATGAAAATCGAAATCAACGCCGGCAGGCAGCAGCTCATCCTCATGGACAGGAAAAATGTTCCTGTGAAAACCTATTCCATCTCAACCTCGAAGAACGGCCTGGGCGAGAAGAACGGCAGCTTCTGCACGCCGCGTGGCGGCCACATCGTGCGCGCCAGGATCGGCGCCGGCCAGCCGCACAACGCGGTGTTCGTGCGGCGCCGGCCGACCGGCGAGCTATGGACGCCGGAGCTCCATGCGCGCTATCCGGGGCGCGACTGGATCCTGACCCGTATCCTGTGGCTCTCGGGCTGCGAGCCGGGGAAGAACCGCCTCGGCGAGGTCGACACGATGCGCCGCTATATCTACATCCACGGCTCGCCGCATGCCGCCGAGATGGGCAAGCCCGGATCGATCGGTTGTGTCCGCATGCACAACGCCGACATCGTGGAGCTGTTTGATCTGGTGGCGCCTTACACGCCTGTCGAAATCCACGAATAAAGCCGTCATCAGGCCGTCATCGGGGGCGCATAATGTTCCCGCGGTTTCTTTGGGGAGGAAAAAATGAGACTCGGCACCTTTGCAGGCGGCATCGCGTTCACTGCCGCACTCTGTACCACGTTCATCTCTTCAGCCAACGCCGACCGCGGCAGGGACGGCGACGAAATGCGCCGGCCGCTCGTGATCGGGCACCGCGGCGCGCACGGCTACCTGCCGGCGCACACGCTCGAGGGCTATTCGCTCGCCATCGAGCTAGGCGCGGATTTCATCGAGCCCGATCTGGTCGCCACCAAGGACGGGCATCTCATCGCCCGCCATGAACCGAACATCATCAACACCACCGACGTGGCGAAGCATCTTGAATTCGCATCGCGCAAGCGCACCGCGGTCATCGACGGCGCCGCGGAGGTGGGCTTTTTCGCTTCCGACTTCACGCTGCGCGAAATTAAGAAGCTGCGCGCGGTGCAGGACTTCGGCGATGAGCGCCCGCACCAGTTCGACGGCAAGTTCGAGATTCCGACGCTGGAGGAGATCATTGCGCTCGCCAAGCGCAAGTCGGAGGAGAAGGGCCGCACTATCGGCATCTATCCTGAAACCAAGCACCCCACGTACCACAAGAACCTCAAGCTGCCGCTCGAGAAGCGGCTGATCCACGCGCTCGCAGAAGCCGGGTGGAACCACCGCGATGCGCCGGTATTCATCCAGTCCTTCGAGCAGTCGAGCCTGCAGGAGATGCGCAAGATGACGACGGTGCGGCAGATTCAGCTGGTCGACGCCGATGATGTCAATGCGGATGGCAGCCTTGCGTTCAACGCGCCCTTCGACCGGCCGTACGACTGGACCGCGTCGGGCGATCCGCGGTTGCTTGCCCGCACCTTCGGTTTCTTCGCCACCGACGAAGGACTCAGGGAAATCAAGACGTACGCCGACGGCATTGGCCCATGGAAGCGCTACATCGTGAGCTCGGTGCCGGCGGGCGTCGCCGGCCCCGGCGAGGCGAGCCGCAAGGCGTTGCCGCCCACGGATCTGATCAAGCGCGCGCACGCGCTCGACCTGCTGGTGCACACCTGGACATTCCGCAACGAGCAGCGCCGGCTGCTCTCCGACTACGGCGGCAACCCGGTCAACGAGTACCTGCAGTTCTACCGCCTGGGCATCGACGGCGTGTTCTCCGATTTCGCCGACACCGCGGTGGCGGCGCGCTTCCTGTTCGAGCTAGAGCAGGAATAAAGGCGCGATGCCTTCGCGGGCGGGGTGGTGGAGCACGCCTTTCTCGCAGATAAGCGCCGTGACGAGCTCGGCAGGAGTGACGTCGAAGGCAGGGTTGCGCACCTTCACACCCTCGGGCGCCCAGCGGATATCGCGGTAGCCGGTGACCTCGTCCGCGGGGCGCTCCTCGATCGGAATATGCGAGCCGTCCGGGATTTTCGGATCGAAAGTGGAGAGCGGGGCGGCGACATAGAATGGAATGCCATGGCGCCGCGCGAGCACCGCCAGGCTGTACGTGCCGATCTTGTTGGCGACGTCGCCATTCGCGGCGATGCGGTCCGCGCCGACGATGACCACGTCGACCTCGCCGCAGCTCATCAGATGGCCGGCCATGCTGTCCGTGATCAGGGTGCAGGGGATGCTTTCCTGCATGCATTCCCACGCCGTTAATCTCGCGCCTTGCAGATACGGACGCGTCTCGCACGCAATCACGGAGACGTTCTTGTCCTTCGCGGAACGAATCACCCCCAGGGCGGTGCCGTGGCCGGCCGTGGCGAGCGCACCGGTATTGCAATGGGTCATCACTCGCGCGCCACGCGGCAGCAGCTCGGCGCCGAGCCTGCCCAGGGTCCGGTTCGCCGCCAGGTCTTCCTCGAAGATCGCCTTCGCTTCGGTCTCGAGATCCTTCGCCTGCTTCATGCGCTCGAGCGCCCAGAACAGGTTGACGGCGGTGGGGCGGCTTTTCGCGAGCGCCGCATAGCCTTCGGAAGCGCCCCTTGAAAGAACCACCCCGAAAGCCGCGGCGCAGCCGATTGCCGGCGCGCCGCGCACCACCATGTCGCGGATCGCCGTCGCCACGTCGACGGCAGTCCGGCAAGTTACATAGAGAGTCTTGTCTGGGAGAAAACGCTGGTCGAGGAGCTCCAGGCGATCGCCCCGCCAGCGCAGCGCTTCGACTGCCATCAGACGACGCGCTCGTTGCCGCCGTCGACCGGCACCTGCGCCGCCGTGGTCTTGGCGAAAAGCGGGCCGCACATTTCCGCGGCCAGCTCGGCCACATCGCGCGAGGAAACCTCCTGCTGCAGCAGGTTGTTCTTTCTGTACTGCTCGACCGTGAGGTGGTAAGCCTTGGCGCGCGAGGCCAGAACCTCGTCGGTCCACAGCGCCGTGTCGTAAACCGCGTTGGGATGCAGCGAATTGATGCGAATCCCATCCTTTGCCCATTCCAGGGCCGCGACGCGCGCCAGCTGGTTCAGCGCCGCCTTCGAGGCCGAATAGGCGGCGGCGCCCGGGCCGGGCGCCGGCACGTTCTTCGAGCCGATCACCACGATCCGGCCGCCGCGCAGCGCGAGCTTGAGCAGCGGATGGCATATCTGCATCACTCGCAGGTTCGCCTCGACGTTGACCGCCATGGTGCCTNNNATCACCACGATCCGGCCGCCGCGCAGCGCGAGCTTGAGCAGCGGATGGCATATCTGCATCACTCGCAGGTTCGCCTCGACGTTGACCGCCATGGTGCCTCTCCAGGTCTGGGCCGCGATCTCCTGAATGGGCTGCGACGAGGGAAAGATACCGGCGTTGAGAACCAGCATGTCGATGCCGCCGAAGCGCTTGACGCCTTGATCGAGGCTGCTTTCGATCGCTTTCGGATCGGTGAGATCGCAAGTCACTCCCAGAACGTCGACGCGGGACCACAGAGTCTCGATCGCCGGATTCACATCGAGGGCAATCACGGCGGCGCCTCGCTGGAGGAAGGACTCGACGCAGGCCTTGCCGATCCCCGAGGCTGCGCCGGTCACCAGCACCACTTCCCCGGTGAATACCGGCGATGAAGCCGCTTTGCGCAGCTTCGCCTGCTCGAGGTCCCAGTACTCGATATCGAAGAGGTCGCGCTCGCTGAGCGCGCACCAGCCGCCGAGCGCCTCGGCGCGCAGGATCACATCGATCGTGTGGTCGTACAGGTCCTCGACGATCGCCGCGTCGCGCGCCGTGCGGCCGGCGGCGGCGAAGCCGAGCTGCGGATCGAGCACCATGCGCGGCGCCGCATCGAGCATCGTCTTCTTGTCCTTCGCGTGCGGCGCCTGGCGCTCGAAATATTCGCGATACCTCTTCGCGTAGCCGGTCACGTCGCGGCCAAGCATGGGCAGCGGCTTGGTGCGAATCACGTGATCAGGCGTTGCCGGTCCTTTCTGCGACAGGCGCTCGATCTGCGGGTGCCGCGCGAAGCCGAGAAACTTCTCAGAATCGTTCACCTTCAATACCATGGGAAATCCTGCCTGGTCGGTGATCGCCCGTCGCAGGCTTGCGATTTCCCCCCGCCGGGCAGCCGCGGGCCCCGCAGAAGGAAAACTCAGATGCCACGCTTTCTTTTTCTGCAGATACGCCTCGGCCATGGACACCAGCTCGATCATCCGCTCGTACGACTCGCGCGCCTCGGCACCGAAGGAGAAAATGCCATGCGACAGCAGCACCATTCCAATGCAGTGGG